>MDSW01128247.1_pt1 | contig 17559 bp, 18 predicted proteins | sample 811171 | NCBI WGS metagenome assembly MDSW01 (sample SAMN05326641, study PRJNA326480) | marine metagenome | isolation source: seawater | place: Atlantic Ocean: North West | collected 2012
TTCATCATCTGGGTTTTCTATGCCCGCAAATATACAGTTTTTAATTCTAGACTTTAGATCCTCTAATTTAAAATTTAATTGATTAATTGGTTTTAAAGAATTTATTAAAATATATTTATTATCTTGATCAGCGATATTAAATAATGTGTACATTAAGTTTTCATCAACATTAGTATCAAAATCCTCTAGAATAAGGTTTTCAAAGATTTTAAAGTTCTTTAAATTTTGGTTGCTAAAATTACTTGCTTTTATCCTAAACGCTTTGTTTTTTTTTTGAAATATAGTTGATAAATGTGATTTACCTGAATATTTTTCACCATAAATATTTAAAATATTTTTTTCCCATTTAGGCCATTTATCAATTAAATTAAAAGCAAAATAATTGCTTTTATTTACGTAAAAATCTTCATTTTTATAATTTTGTCTAATGTCAAACCTTAACAATAATTGATTTAAATCACTCATCGAACTTTCCAAATCTGATTATTTTTTTCAAAATAAAAACCAACATTTTTTATCTCACTAAAAAATTTGTTTGGTGATCCATTAAATATGACTTTGTAAACAATATTTTCACTATTAAACGACAATACTGAATAATTTGCAACAAAATCCAAATCTTTTAAAGTTTCTTCAAAGAGTATAATTCTATCATTATCTTCGGATGATAAAGATACTGTTATGGGCAAATTAATTGATGTATTTATTAAATTTAAATTTTTCCATTCATCTTCATATATAGTTTTTAAGTAAATAATTAATTTTGCAATTTCTGAATCATCTTTAAAATTAATATTAGGATAATTAACATTAAAAATTTTATAAACTTCATTGAATTGCATTTTTGATAAAATATTCATTTCGTTTTCATTTTTTTGAATTATAAGAATAATAAAATTATTTAAATCATATTTTTTAATTATTTCTTCAAATTTATAATCCTCTATAAATTCAATATTTTTTTTTAAAAATTCTGTATCTTCTAAATCTTGACTTGGTAAAATATAATTAAGTAAATGATATTTTTGTTTGTAGTTTGACCATTGTTTATAAAGTTCATTTTCTCCAAAAAAAATAATTTCTTCTTTTTTATTTTCAATTAAAATTGGTAATAACAAAATATCTATTTTTTTAGGAATTGAAGGAAATATGTTTTGAGATTCTAAATAATCAAATGAATTATTTTTATTAAAATTAACGCTAAACGTTGCAATATATTGATCTTCAACAAATTTTTCGTCAACAACGTCAAATGTATCTACTAGACTTTTAATCTTTGATAAGTTTATTTTTTCTATTTTTTTTATGTCTTCTGATTTTAAAATTGTAAAAATTAATTCCTCAAATCCTAATCTAAAGGCTTTATCAAAGACCTTTTTTTTATCAAAATTTAAATCAAAATCTTCGGAAACTTCTATTTCGTTTATTTTAAATGTATTTGCATACAACTTAGCAGTTAATTTTGTGTTAATAAATAGAACGAAGATAAAAAAAAATATATAAAACTTTTTAAAATTTATAAATTTATTTGTAAAAAACATATTTAATAATAATGAAAAAACATAAATTTACATATGAAAAAAGTGGCGTTAATATTGCAGCTGCTGATCGTTTTGTAAGCTTTATATCGAAAATTTCGTCTAATAATAAAAAAAAAAATAAAAACTTTGAAAACATTGGTGGTTTTGGATCAGTTACAAAAATACCTAATTATTTTAAATATCCACGATTAGTAGCTAGCACAGATGGAGTTGGAACAAAAATTGAAATAGCTAATTTATTAAATCGTTATAATACCATAGGAATTGACCTGGTAGCTATGTGTGTTAACGATATAATCGTTCAGGGGGCGAAACCTATTCTTTTCTTAGATTATATCTCCATCAATAAAATTAATTTAATAAAACTTAAATCAATAATTAAAGGTATTATTAAAGGGTGTAAAATATCTGATTGTGAGTTGGTTGGAGGAGAAACGGCTGAAATGCCAGATACATATGAAAAAAACAAATTTGATATTGCTGGTTTTTCAGTAGGAGTTGTAAATAAAAATAAAATTTTAAATAAAAAAAAAATTAAAAAAAACAATTTAATTTTAGCTATACCTTCAAACGGTACACATTCAAACGGTTACTCTTTAATTAGATATATAATAAAAAGTAAAAAAATAAATTTAAAAAAAAATAAATTTTTGCAGAAAGAATTGTTAAAACCTACAAAAATTTATGTAAGAGAAATTCTTAATCTTGTAAATAATAATCTAATTAACGGATGCGCAAACATAACTGGAGGAGGATTAGCTGATAATATTAAAAGAATAATACCAAATGGCCTGACAGCTGAAATTAATCTAAAAAATATAAAAACTAAAAAAATTTTTAAATGGTTAAAGGGCACAGGAGTGAGTGATAAGGAAATGCTTAAAACTTTTAATTGTGGAGTTGGTTTTTGTATTATTATTAATCCAAAAGAAATTAATAAAATTAAAAAATTTTTTACAAAAGATTATCAACCATATGTAATAGGTAAAATAAAAACTGGTAAGTCCAAAGTTAAATTAAATGAAAAAATTAATTGGTCTTAAAAAGTTAAAAACAGCTGTTTTTATATCTGGAACTGGAAGTAATCTTAAAAATTTAATAAAATACTCAAAATTAAAAAAATCTCCTATTTCAATAAATTTAATAGTCTCAAACACTAAAAAAGCAAAAGGCTTAAAATATTCCCTAAAGTATAACATTGAAAAAAAAATAATTAATTTAAATAAAAAAATATTTGAAAATCAATTAATAAATTTTTTAGTTAATAAAGAAATAAAATTAATTTGTTTAGCTGGATTTATGAAAATTTTATCCAAAAATTTTATAAAAAAATTTAATGGTAAAATAATTAATATTCATCCTTCTTTGCTCCCAAAATATAAAGGTTTAAATACGCATGAAAAAGCAATTAAAAACAAAGATAAATATGCTGGTTGCACTGTGCACTATGTTAACGAAAAACTAGATTCTGGAAAAATAATTTTGCAAAAAAAAGTACGAATAAAAAAAAATGATACACCAAAATCTTTAGCAAAAAAAGTTCTTAAAAAAGAGCATCTTCTTTATCCTGAGGCAATAAAAAAATTACAAGCTAATCTTTAAAAAAAAAATCTATTTCTATTTTTGCATTTTGAACGCTGTCCGATCCATGTACAGAATTTTTATCTATTGATAGTCCATATTTTTTTCTAATTGTTCCTTCTGCTGCTTCTTTTGGGTTCGTAGCCCCCATTAATTCTCTATTATCTATTACAGCATTTTCTTTCTCTAGTATCATAACTACAATGGGACCAGATGATAAATAATTGCATAAATCGTTATAAAATGGCTTTGTTTGATGAACATTATAAAATTGTTCAGCCTCTGATTTTGATACCTGAATTTTTTTATCCTTAACAATATTAAACCCATTGTTCTTAAATATTTCTTTAATATCGTTATCCAGATTTCTTTCCACGGCATCTGGCTTAATAATAGAAAGTGTTTGTTCTATTTTATTCATAATTATCTTCTACAAATTGATTTAATAACCTTACTCCATATCCTGTGGCACCACCTGGATTCAGATTGCCTGCCATTTTTGAAAAAGCCATTCCAGCTATATCAAGATGAGCCCAAGGTGTTTTATTAATTATAAATCTTTGTAAAAATTGTGCTGCTGTTGTAGAGCCTGCACCACCTACATAATTAATATTTTGTATATCTGCCGTTTTAGAGTCCATAAGTTTATCATAGTTTTTATGTAATGGTAATCTCCATACTTTTTCATCCACTTTTTCTCCAGCTTCAAAAATTTGTTTTGATAATTTATCATTATTTGAAAAAAGTCCCGCATATTCAGATCCTAAACAAACAATTATAGCTCCCGTTAATGTTGCTAGATCTACAATTAACTCTGGTTTAAATTTTTTTTCTGTGAAAGTTAATGCATCTGCCAAAACTAATCTCCCTTCAGCATCAGTATTTAAAACTTCTATTGTCTTGCCGCTATATGATTTAACTATATCGCCAGGTCTTTGGGCATTTCCACCTGGCATATTTTCAACAAGACCTACAACTCCTACAGCATTTATTTTTGCTTTTCTTATCGCAAAATTTTTCATTAAGCCTACCACTACCGCTGAACCTGCCATGTCATATGTCATATCTTCCATAAACCTTGCTGGCTTTAAGGATATACCTCCTGTATCAAAACAAACACCTTTTCCAACAAATCCTAATGGTTTTGATTTTGATTTAGATCCATTCCATTCAATAGTTACAAGATATGACCCTCTTATACTTCCTTGACCTACTCCCACTAAAGCATTTAAACCTAATTTTTTTAATTTTTTTTCATCGTAAATTGTAACTTTTAATCCGTATTTTTTTAATTTAAGTAATCTTTTCGCATATTCATCTGGATGTAAAATATTTCCAGGCTCAGAAACAAGATCCCTAGTAAAGAATGTTCCTTCTTCTAGAGCTCTAAATTTTAATTTATTTTTTAATGATAAATTACTTTGTTTTCCAAGAAGATTGATTGTTATATTGTTTTTTACTTTTTTAGATTTATATATATTAAATTCATATGATTTTAATTTAAGTCCATGCATAAAACGACCTATAAAATCTTTACCAGGTTTACTTTCAACGCTTTTGGTTATAATTGATAAATCTTTAAATAAATTTTTTTTTATAAAGTTAAAAAATTCTGCTCCTAAATTTTCTACATCTGAACCTTTTAAATCTTTTTTTAAGGATATTAATATAAGAGTAGTTTTTTCATTTATGTTAAATGAGATAATTTTTTCTTTGGTATTTCTTTTATTTTTTAAAATTTTTTGAACATAAATATTTTCATTTTTTGACAAAAAATTTCTTCCATTTTTTATTTGAAATTTATCTTCAGTAAACAGAACAATTGCTCCTGAATTGCTTGATTTACCTTTATTTTTATAGACAACTTGAACAGACATAAATTTTAAAATATATACTTTAAGTTGTATGTTATATAAGACAAATAATTACAATTTCAATGAAAAAATTAATTTTTAAAAAATTTGGAAAGGATACTCTTCAATTTTTTTTATTAGTTTCTATAAGTATTTCACTTATTGTTTGGGTTATACAAGCTGTGAATTTTTTAGACATAGTAACAGAAGATGGCCATGGATTTAAAATTTACTTTCTTTATACATTATTAAGTTTACCTAAAATTTTCAGTAAAATTCTTCCTTTTATATACTTTGTTAGCTTGTTCTACATTATATTAAAATATGAAAATAATAATGAATTAATTATATTTTGGACAATTGGAATAAAAAAAATAGAGTTCGTTAATGTTCTAATTAAATACACTTTTTTTTATTTAATATTACAATTGCTACTAACAATATATATAGTTCCATATACTCTTGATAAAGCCAGGTCATATATAAGAGCATCAAATATTGATCTTTACTCATCAATAATTCAAGAAAAAAAATTTATTGATACAGTAAAAAATTTAACAATTTTTGTAGAAAACAAAAAAAATAATGGTGAATTAAACAATATATTTTTAAAAGAAAAAACTGGAAACAATAAGTATCAAATAATTTTTGCAAAAAAAGGTAAAATAGTAAATATAAATGATAGAAATAGTTTTTACCTTTATGATGGAAGAATTATAGATAAAAATAATGGTAAGTTAAATTCTTTCAAATTCTCGGAAACAGAATTAAACTTATCGAAATTTTCTACAAAAACTACCACACATCCAAAAATTCAGGAAACTACTACTTTAAATATATTAAGATGTATTTATGAATTAAAAGATTTTTCTAGATCCTTTATTGGTCCAAGGCAAAAAAGTAAAAGATCAATACTTAATTGTAATATGAACGACTTAAAAGAATCTTTTCAAGAAATTATTAAAAGAGTAATTTTGCCTCTTTATCTTCCAGTATTATCTTTAATTGCTGCTCTTATTATTATTAAATCTAAAGATGATTTTAGATTTACTAGGTATAAATTTAGTTTATTTATTCTTGGAGTACTAGTGATTATAATATCAGAAGTTTCAATGAGATATTCTGGAGAAGATATTCTTTCTAATATTTCTCTCATAGTTATTCCGCTTTTATTTTTTTTACTGATATACCTTTTTTTTACAAACAAACTAAGAAAACCTAAAATAATCAACCAATGATAATTAGCACTTATAGAAAATATATTTTAAATTTGTTTTTTAAAACCCTAATTGAAATAATATTAGTTTTTTTTGCTTTAATTTTAATTATTAATTTATTTGAAGAAATAAATTTTTTAAAAAACCAAGATGTTTTTGGACTTTATCCTATATTTCTATCTTTTCTAAATGCACCTTCGGTTATTTTTGATATACTTCCTTTTATTTTTTTAATCTCTACTCTTTTTTTCTTTATTAAACTTATTGATAAAAATGAATTATTTATTTTTAAATATTCTGGCATTACGAATATTCAAATTTTAAGTGTTTTAAGTTTATTTTCTTTTGTTTTAGGTTTAGTATTCATTTTTGGTTTTTATACAATCTCATCAGAATTAAAGAGTAATTATTTAAAAATTAAAAATGATTTCACCTCTGATAATAAGTATCTTGCAGTTATTACTGAAAATGGATTTTGGATAAAAGACGAAGTAAATAACATAATTAATATAACAAATGCTGATAAAATTAATAAAAATTCATTAATAAATGTCTCAATAATGCAATTCGATCAAAGTTTTAATTTAATTAAAAGTATTGAAAGCGAAGAGGTAAATATCAAATCAAAAGATTGGATACTAAAAAACCCAATAATAACTGATGAAAATATAACAAAAGAATTTAGCTCTATAAAATTTCAAAGCAACTTTGATATAGAAAAAATAAATAAATTATTTTCTAATTTATCTTCCATGTCATTAATTAAATTAAACAAATTAAAAAAAGATTACTCTACTCTTGGATACTCGACTGTTGATATAAGTGTTTATCAAAATAAGCTTCTTTCAATTCCAATATACCTATCAATAATGACTCTATTGTCAGGTATAATTATGTTCAATTCAAAGTACAAAAAAAGCAAGGTTTTTAACATAATCCTTGGAATATTTCTTTCTGTTGTAATTTATTATGTAAATTATTTCTCAGGATTACTTGGAATTAATGGCAAAATACCAATTATTCTATCAGTATGGTTACCTTTAATAATTTTAATATTGATTAGCTTAATTGGAATAGTGAGATTAAATGAAAAATAAAAAATTTTTATCTACTTTTTTAATACTTATTTTTTTAACGTTTATTAATAACACTTCATCAGAAGAATTTTATTTTGAAACACCAGAAATAGAAGTTTTTGATAATGGAAATATACTAAAATCAAACAAAGGTGGTAAAGTATTAACAGATAAAAAAACAGAAATTATTGCTGATAAATTTGAATATAATAAAACTACATCCATTCTTAAAGCAGAAAAAAATGCAAAAGTTATTGATGATATAAATAAAATTTTAATTGAGGCTGAAAAAATTGAATATGATAAAAAAAATTCAAAAATTATTGGTAGCAAAAATGTAAAAGTTATTGATGGTTTAAATAAAATCTTAATTGAAGCTGAAAAAATTGAATATGACAAAAAAACTTCGATAGTAACTGGTACTAAAAATGTAAAAATAACAGACAAATTAAAAAATGTTGCTATTCAAGCAAATAAAATTACTTATTTTAAAAATCAAGAAAAAGTATCAACAAAAGGAAATTCAAAAGTTTTTTTAGGAAATCAATATGAAATTGATTCTAAAGATTTAGTTTTTGTTAGACAAGACATGCTAGTTTACTCTGATAATCCATCTTCTTTAACTGATTTAAAAAATGACAATTATTATACAGGAGAAAAATTTAAGTATTTTGTTGATAAGAAAATTTTCAGAGGAAAAAAAATTCAATTAACTACTCCTGATAAAGATAAATATTCTTTTGTCGATGGTATTATAGATTTAAATAGTGATGAAATTGAAGGAAAAGATTTAGAAATAAATTTCCACAATAACTTATTTGGTAATAAAGAAAATGAACCTCGGCTTAAAGGTACTAATGCTTACTCTAATCCTGATCAAACAAAGATTTCAAAAGGTATTTTTACAACTTGTAAAAGACGAAAAGATGATAAATGCCCGCCTTGGACACTACAAGCTAAAAATGTAGAACATGATAAAAATAAAAAAATAATTTATTATAAAAATGCTTGGCTTAAAATTTACAATGTGCCTGTGTTATATTATCCCTTTTTTTTTCATCCTGATCCTACAGTTAAAAGACAATCTGGATTTTTAAAACCTCAGTTAGGTGACTCTGAAACATTAGGGGCATCTGCTTATACCCCATATTTTTATGCAATTGCAGACAATAGAGACCTGACAATTAAACCAAGAATATTTACTGATAATAAGTTCTCTTTTCAGACCGAATATAGGCATGTAACCAAAAATACTAATAATATTTTAGACCTTAGTTTAACTCAGGGTCATAAATCTTCTACATTTGAAAAAGAAAGTGCTAGAAGTCATTTTTTTTCAAACACAAATATAAACCTAAATTTTGAAGAATTTGATTATAGTGATCTAGAAATTCAATTACAAAAAGTTTCTAATGACACTTATCTAAAACTTTTTAAATTAGAATCTCCATTAATACAAAGTGATAGTGGAACATTAAATTCTTTTATAAACCTCGATATAAGTAAAGAAGATTTTGATTTTAATACAGAATTATCAGTATATGAAAAATTAGGTTCTGCTAATACAGACAGATATGAGTATATTTTGCCAAAATACACTTTATCAAAAAGTATCACTACAGCATATGACTCCATGGGTAGTTTATCATTTAATTCTACAGGTTCACAAAACATCCACACAACTAATGTTGTCGAAGCTAGAGTTATTAATAATTTAATTTTTGAGTCTAAAGATAGCTTATTAGATAATGGAATAATAAATAATTTTAATATTATGTTAAAAAATGTAAATACTGATGGAAAAAACTCCTCTACTTACAAAGAATCTTTTAGTACAGAACTGCTTTCTGCATTTTCTTTTGCTTCTTCCTATCCATTAGAAAGAAAAGGTATAAATTTTAATAATAAAATCATTCCCAAAATATCATTAATGTATAGTCCTAATCACATGAAAAATAAAAGAGATGAAAAAATTAGAATTGGAACTAATAATATATGGTCAATGGATAGAGTTAGTGGTGGTGATAGTATAGAAAGTGGTCAATCTTTAACTTTAGGAGCTGAATACAAGGTAACAAGTAAAAAAACTGATAGTGATTTATTGAAATTTGATCTGGCAGGAGTATTTAGAGATAAGGTAAATGAAAATATATCAAGTACGAGTTCTCTAGGCAACACAAGCTCAGACTTAGTTGGAAGTATTCGATTTACTCCAAATAAATATTTTAAAACAAATTATAATTTTTCACTAGATAATAATTTAGACTTAATTAAATACAATGAATTAAGTGCAGATTTAAAAGTGAATAATTTTATTACATCATTTAAATATTTAGAGGAAAAAGATAGCGTTGGACAGGAAAGTTATATTAAAAATAATACTTACTATAAAATTAATAACAGTTCTTCAGTTTCATTTGGAACAAGAAAAAATAAAAAAATAGACTTAACAGAATATTATGATCTAGTTTACGAATATAAAAATGACTGCTTAGCAGCGGCTTTGAAATATAAGAAAACATTCTACTCAGATAATGATGTAAAACCAACTCAAGATTTATTTTTTTCTGTGACAATTACTCCAATATGGTCATATGAAAGTCAAAATGTATTGGTTAAGAAAAATTTAATAAAATCACTAAATACTTTTAATTTTTAATGAAAAAAATTTTTTTAATAATATGTTTTTTTAATTTATTTTTTATTCAAAATATACATTCACTGGAAAGCTATGTTGTATTAAAGGTAAATAATAAGATTATTACTAATGTAGATATTATAAACGAACACAATTACTTACTGGCATTAAATAGAGATCTTCAAAAAGTTGACAAAAGACAGGTAAGAAAATTGGCAAAAAACTCAATTATAAAAGAAAAAATAAAAGAAGACGAATTGCTAAAATACTTTGATTTAACCATAGAAAATAGGCACATTGAAGAAATTATAAAAAATTTTTACATTAGACTTGGATTAAATAATAAATCAGAATTTGAAAAATATTTATCAAATTACAATTTAGATTTAAAAGATATTAAAAAAAAAATTTCAATTGAAACAGCATGGAATGATCTAATATATCAAAAATTTTCTAAAAGTATTAAAATAGATGAGAAAAAAATTAGAAAAAAAATAGAAAAAATAATATTGAATAACAAAGAACAAAACTCATATTTATTAAATGAAATTTTATTTAATGCTGATAGTTCTGAAAATATTAACACAAAATATAAATTAATTAAAAAAAGTATAGAAGAAGTTGGTTTCAAAAACACAGCAAATATACATAGTATTTCTGACTCATCAAAACTTGGGGGGCAAATAGGATGGATAAATGAAAATCAAATTAGCGAAAAAATAAAAAAAGAATTAATTAATTTAAACATAAACGAATATACTAAACCGATAACAATCCCTGGTGGTTTATTAATTTTATATATTTCTGATAAAAAGACTTTAAAAAAAAAATTAAATTTTGATGATGAATTCAAAAAACAGATTTCATTTGAAAAAAATACACAACTAGATAGATTCTCAAAAATATATTTTAAAAAAATTAAAAACAATTCAGTTATAAGTGAAAATTAGACCAATAATAATAGTTGGCGGAGAGCCATTCAGTATATTTTTAGAAATTTTTTTTAAAACTATAAAGAAGAATAATTTTAAAAATCCTATTGTATTAATTGTTTCAAAAGATCTTTTTTTTAAGCAAATGCAAAAATTTAATTATAAATTTAAAATAAATTTAATCACAGAAAAAGAATTTAATTTAAAAAAATTAAATAATAAAAAAATTAACTTAATCAATGTAAACTTTAAATTCAAAAAAATATTTGATAAAATATCTAATAGATCAAACTCATACATAAATGAATGCTTCAAAATAGCCATTAAAATTTTAAACAAAAATAATTGTGCAGGTTTAATAAATGGACCAATTTCCAAAAAAAATTTTCTAAAAAATAAATTTTTAGGAATTACTGAATACTTGGCACATAAAACTAACAAAAAAAATAAAGTAGCAATGTTGATTTATAATGAAAGATTATCTGTCAATCCCATAACAACTCATTTGCCTTTAAAAGATGTTTCAAAAAATTTATCAAAAAAAAAAATAATTAATAATGTTAAATTAATAAATGAATTTTATAAAAAAAAATTTAATAAAAAACCAATGATTGCTATAACTGGATTAAATCCGCATTGTGAAAGTAATTACAAATCAAGTGAAGAAGATAAAATTATAAAACCAGCAATTAAATATTTAAAAAATTCTAAATTCAATATTAACGGACCCTTCCCTGCCGATACAATTTTTTTAAAAGAAAAATTAAAAAATTTTGATGTCGTTATAGGAATGTACCACGATCAAGTTTTAACTCCTGTAAAAACTCTTTATGGTTTTAACGCAATAAATATTACCTTGGGTCTGCCCTTTTTCAGGGTTTCTCCCGATCATGGGCCAAATACTGCCATGTTAGGTAAAAACTTATCAAATCCAGATAGTTTAATCCGTGCAATTAAATTTTTAGACAATTAGTGAATATAAAAGCAAAAAAAAGTTTAGGGCAAAATTTTTTAATAGATAAAAATATCCTAGAAAAAATCGTTAATGCTGTAGAAATTGAAAATAAGGAAATTTTAGAAATAGGCCCAGGTAGCGGTAATTTAACAGAGTATATTCTTAGTAAAAAACCAAAAAATGTATATGTCGTAGAAAAAGATAACAATTTATCTATTTTATTAAAAAAAAAATTCAATGAAAAAATTAATATTATTAATGATGATATACTGAAAATATCAGAAAATAATATCTCTAAAGAAAAATTAATAGTTTTTGGTAATTTACCATATAATATTTCTACTCAAATAATTTCAAAATGGATAATTAATTTAAACAACAAATTTTGGTTTGATAAACTTGTTTTAATGTTTCAAAAAGAAGTGGCTGATAGAATTATTTCTAAATTCAATACTTCTAATTATGGAAGATTATCAATTTTAGCAAACTGGAAATTAGAGATAAAAAAAATTATGGATATAAAACCAGGAAGTTTTTTTCCTAAACCAAAAATAGATAGTTCGCTATTAATTTTTTCTCCTAAAGATCATTTTTTTAAATTAAGTAAGTCAAAAAATCTTGAAATGATAACTAGAGTTTTTTTTAGTCAAAGAAGAAAGATGATAAGAAAACCTTTTAATCAAATATTTAAAAATTCAACTGAAATTTCTAAAAAATTTAAAATTGATCTAAATCAAAGACCACAAAATCTTGAACCAGAAATATATTATAAATTAACAAAAGAATATGAGAATCTAAGAGGTTAAAGTTTCAACATGTCTTCTTATAAAATTCTTATCATAATCTTTATAACCATTTTTAATTTCAGCCTCTATTAAATTATTGATTTTTGTATAACATTGATCAAGGTCGTCATTTATAACTACATAATCATAATTAATCCAGTGTAATACATCTCTACTAAACTCCTTCATTCTTTCATCGACAATTAATTTATCTTTCATGTCTCTATTGGATAATCTTTCAAATAAAACATTTCTACTTGGCGGCAATACAAAAAAAGTTATTAATTTATAATCTAATTTTTTATTTTTAATTTGATCTGCTCCTTGCCAATCTATATCAAAAACTACATTTTTTCCTTTTTCAAGTTTTTCTACAACTGGAGTTCTGGTAGTTCCATAAAGATGATTGAAAACCTTTGCGTATTCTAAAAATTCTTCATTTTTTATTAATTTCTGAAACTTTTCATTATTAACAAAATAATAATCTTTATCTCGAACTTCGTTTGCTCTTGGCTCGCGAGTTGTATGTGATATTGATATATAATAATTTTTCTTTTTAGATAATAATTTTGATATAGTGGTTTTACCAGCTCCAGATGGAGATGATAACACTATCATTATCCCATCTTCTTCTTTGGACATTTAAAATACTAGTTGCTTTTACTGTCAATAAACTTAACTGCGTCACCTACTGTTAATATTTTTTCAGCTTCATTATCAGAAATTTCTGAACCAAACTCTTCTTCAAAAGCCATAACTAATTCAACAGTATCGAGACTGTCGGCTCCTAAATCATCTATAAAACTTGATTCCTCTGTTACTTTAGCTTCATCAATACCTAAGTGATCTGCAACTATTTTTCTTACTTTGTTTGAAATATCTTCTGACATTTTGTTCCTTTTGTGTTTTATTTTGTTAATAAATTAATACACAGGTTTGTCAACCCATATACATGCCTCCATTAACATGAATTGTTTCTCCAGTTATATATGTGGCAGCATCTGAAGATAGAAAAGCTACTGTATTTGAGACATCTTCACCAGTTCCTAGCTTGTTCATAGGGATTCTTGAAGTTAAAATTGATTTCATGCTATCTTCTATTTTGTCAGTCATGTTAGACTGAATAAATCCAGGAGAAACACAATTTATAGTAATATTTTTTTTTGCATACTCTATCGCTAAACTCTTTGACATTCCAATAATTCCAGCTTTTGAAGCAGCGTAATTAGATTGACCAAGATTTCCAGTATGACCAACAATTGATGTAATATTTACAATTTTCCCATATTTGTTTTTTAGCATTTTTTTAATTGTGTGCTTACATAAATAAAAAGTTGAGCTCAAATTAATATCGATAACTTTCTGCCACTCTTCATTTTTCATTCTTAAAGATAAATTATCTACAGCAACACCAGCATTATTAATTAAAACATCTAATCCATTTAATTGTGTGTAAACATTTTCTATAAATTCTTCTATTTTTGAATGATCAGAAATATCAAATTTTAAAATAATAATATCTGGGAATTCTTTTTTTAAAGACTGCAACTTCTCATTATTTGTTCCTGTTGCTAAAACAGTGCCATCTAATGATATGAATTTTTTAACAAGAGCATAACCTATTCCTCCAGTTGCTCCTGTAATTAATATTTTTTTATTTTTAAAACTAATCATTTATATTAATTAACCTTATATCTTCTTCAATATTTATTGCACTAACTTTTACATCTCTATTAATTCTCTTAATTAATCCTGATAAAACTTTGCCTGGACCAATTTCAATAAATTTTTCTATGCCATTGTTTATCATTAATAATACACTTTCTCTCCACCGAACTCTACTTTCAATTTGTTTTATTAATAATTCTCTCAATAAATCAGTATTATTTATTTCTTCAGCTGTAACATTTGAAATCAAGGTATTTTGTGGACTTTTGAAATCTAATTTTTCAATCTCTTGCTTCATTATCTTTGTTGCATTATTCATTAATTTGCAATGGAACGGAGCGCTTACTGGTAATTGGATATTTTTTATACTCTTAGACTTCAAGTCTAGGATGAATTCTTCTATGTCTTTTACTTTTCCACTTACTACTAGTTGACCTTTTGAGTTATCATTTGCAATAAAACATTCATATTTATCTTGATTATCATGAATAATTTTTTCTATTGTCTCAATATCAGATCCCAAAACTGCTAACATTCCTCCTTCTCCTTTTGGTATCGATTTTTGCATAGCTTGCCCTCTTTTTCTTAAAATTTTTAGTGTTTCTACAAAACTTAAGCTATTTGATGCAGCTAACGCCGTATATTCTCCTAGCGAATGGCCAGCAAAAAATTTTGCTTTATTTAAATCAATTTTAAATTCCTGTTTAATTAATTGAAATATTGAATATCCAACTAAAAAAACTGCAGGCTGAGTATTTTCAGTAAGATCAAGTTTATCTTTAGGGCCTTCTAAGATTAGCCTAGAAATAGGAAAATCTAGCACTTCATCGGCTTCCTTAAAAAATTTTTGAACTATATCAAATTTATCATATAGCTCTTTACCCATACCTACCAATTGTGAGCCTTGGCCCGGAAAAATAACAGAAAACATTTAAATATCTAAAAATTTGTTATTGTTTTAAGTGTTGTAATTAAACAATTATAATAGTATATCCTCACTTTTTACAAAACAAAAATAATGAATTTATACGAACATACAATAATTGCTAGACAGGACACTAGTCCTAGCCAAATAAAGCAATTAATTGAGAAATATTCAAATATAGTTGAAAAATTTAAAGGTGAAATTGTTAAAACAGAAGATTGGGGCTTACTAAATTTGTCCTATATTATAAAAAAAAATAAAAAAGGAAGTTATATCCATTTTAAATTCAAAGGAGATAACAAAATAATATCTGAGTTAGAAAAAAATGAGAAAATAGATAAAAATCTATTAAGATTTATGACTGTAAAAGTAAAAAAATTTGATTTAGAAAGCAATTACTTCTCTTCAAAAGAAGAAAGCAAAGACTTAGAAAAAGAAAAAAATGTTTAAAAAAAAAAGAAATACAAATAAAAAAGGTAAACAAAGTAATTTTGCAAAATTAAGTATATTTCAGCCTTCAAAATATAAATTTAAAAAACAGTGTCCATTATCTGGAAAAGGAGCTCCAGTGGTTGATTATAAAAATATTAAATTACTTAAAAGATATGTTTCAGAAAATGGAAAAATACTTCCATCTCGCATAACTTCAGTGAGTCAAAAAAAACAAAGAGAATTATCTCTATCAATTAAAAGAGCTAGGAATCTTGCATTAATTTAATGAAAGTAATTTTATTAGAAAATTTGAAAAAAATTGGATCTATTGGTGACGTTATTAATGTCAAAAGAGGATATGCTAGAAACTTTCTAATTTCTAATAAAAAAGCACTTTATGCTTCAAAAGAAAATATAAAAAAAGTAGAAAAAATTAAAAATGAATTAAATGCAAAAGATAATGAAAAGAAAAAAAATGCTAAAAATATTCTCGAAAAAATTAACAAAAAAGAATACATAATAAAAAAATTAAGTACTGAAAATAATGAATTATATGGATCAGTTAAACCTAATGAAATTTCTAAAATAATATATGAAATAGATAAACAAGAAATAAAAGCTTCAATTATACAACCAACAGAAGAAATTAAATCTTTAGGAAGTTTTAAAGTAAAAATTGACTTACACCCTGATATTCAGGCAATCATAATTATTAAAGTCGTAGCCGCAGAAACTATACAATAATTTATACATTTTTTTCCCCAGTATATTTTAATAATTGTTTTAATTAATTGTTAGTATAATTTTTATTTATGTTAAATAAAAATCTTAATGTATTAAAAAACAATTTTGAAGAACTGCCTAACAATATAGAAGCTGAACAATCTGTAATTGGAACTATTCTTGTTTCAAATGAGATATTTGATGAAATTAATACAATAGTTTCAAGTAATAATTTCTTTGATCCAATGCATCAAAAAATATTTAATGCATTGGAGAGTCTAATTTATAAAGGAATGCTTGCTAACCCAATAACTTTAAAAAATTATTTTGAAAATGAAAAAGATGAAATTAATATTCCAGATTACTTAGTTAAAATTACAAAATTTTCAACTCCTTTTAGACAAGCAATTGAATATTCACGAATAATTTATGATATGTTTGTAAGAAGAGAATTAATTAAAATTTCTGAAGGAACAATCGACTCTGCAAAACTAAAAGATATTAATGTAAATGGTCAAAATATTATAGAAAATTCAGAAAAATTATTATTTGATCTAGCTGAAAAAGGATCATTTAATTCATCTTTAATAAAATTTGATGAAGCTTTGAAACAAACTATCGAAATGGCTTCAAATGCATACAAAAATGATGAAGGTATAGTTGGTGTTCCAACTGGTTTAAGGGATTTAGACGATAGACTTGGTGGTCTTCATCAATCTGATTTAATAATAATTGCAGGTCGTCCATCAATGGGTAAAACTGCCTTAGCAACAAATATTGCATTTAATGCAGCACAAAAATTACAGGAGAGTGGAAGAAAATCTACAATTGCATTTTTTTCACTAGAAATGTCATCAGAGCAATTATCAACAAGAATCTTAGCTGAACAATCAAGAATTAGATCAAATGATATTAGAAGAGGAAAAATTTCTGATGATCAGTTTGATAAATTTATTGAAACGTCAAAGAATATTTCTGAACTTCCTCTTTATATAGATGAAACACCTGCAATCAGTATTGCTGCGATGAGCAATAGAGCAAGACGAATTAAAAGATTGTATGGTTTAGATATGATAGTCGTTGATTACATACAGTTAATGAGAGCTTCATCTAACAATAAAGATGGACGTGTACAAGAAATTTCAGAAATTACCCAGGGTCTTAAAGCTATAGCTAAAGAGCTTTCTGTGCCTGTTGTAGCTCTTTCTCAACTGTCTAGACAAGTAGAACAAA
>MDSW01047111.1_pt1 | contig 17556 bp, 8 predicted proteins | sample 811171 | NCBI WGS metagenome assembly MDSW01 (sample SAMN05326641, study PRJNA326480) | marine metagenome | isolation source: seawater | place: Atlantic Ocean: North West | collected 2012
AGACGCCGGGTCGCGGCGACCACCGCGTTCGCCCGCCGTCGGCGTTATCGCCCATCGCGGTGTCCCCCACGGAGGGGGGCGCGCTGTCGCCGGTCAGGGAGGTGCACACGCCGACGTCGGACGCGGGCGCGGCGACGTCGGGTCGGTCGACGCCGCGCGGTCGCGAGTCGCCGTCGCGGCGGCGGCGGCGCGCGCGCGCGGAAGCGTCCAGACTCGCGGCGACGGAAGGCGGCGGCGACGTTGAAGTTGACGTCGACGTCGACGACGAGTCGCCGCGCCCGGATCCGGATCCGGATCCGGATCCTTCCTCCTCCTCCCCTGCGGAGGCTGAGCTCCGCGCCAAGCTCGAGAAGGTGTCCTCGCAGCTCAGGCGCGCGCTCCTCGCACTGGTCCCCATACGACCGCGTTGGCGTGGTGAAAGCCGTTTCTTGAGGACTTTCTCTCCCGGCGTTCGTCTCTCTCCGCCCAGGGTCCCTCGCTTTCAACGCCCGACCTCGACGTCTTTCAACTCCGCTTCTGACGCCTTTCAACTCCGCCCCGACGTCTGTCGCTTCGCGTGGACCCTCGACCCTCAGCGCGACGAAGTACCGCGCGCACAGACTGACCGCGTCCGAGGCGACGGCGATGACGCGCGCGGACGAGCACGCGGGGCAGCTCTCGCGCGCGCGAGAGGAGATCCAGATCCTGTCGAGGACGGTGTCCATGACGGAGAAGGAGCTCGCCGCGATGCGTGACGTGGCGCGCCAGGTGGACGAGCTGAAGCGCGCGAAAGCCGCCGTGGAAGCCGAGGCGGCGGCGCGAACGGCGAAAGCCGCGGAGGACGACGTCCGGCGCGCGGCGGCGGTCGCGGAGGCGACCGCGACCGCCGCGGAGGCGGTCGCGGAGAGCGACGAGCTCCGCGCCAAGCTCACGGAGTTGAGGTCGCGCGTCGCGCGCCTCGAGAGCGAGCGCGACGAGACGACGACGGAGCTCGTCGCCGCCGCCGCCGCGGCGGAGTTTTCCGCGTCCGAACGCGACGCCGCGCACGAGCGCGCGGAGGGTCTGAGGAGAAAGCTCGAGGCTGCGAAGGCGGCGACGAACGCGGTGGAGGTGGCCGCCGCGAGAGCCGCGGCGGCGGCGTCCGAGGAGAGGGACGATCTGAAGCGACGGCTCGCGGAGGCGAAGACGGCGGCGAGCGCGGCGGCGGCGGCGGCGGCGGCGGCGGCGGCGGCGGAGACGCGACGCCTGGAAGACGCGCGCGACGCGGCCGAGGAGAGCGCGATTGCTTCGGAGAAGCGCGCGGACGACCTGGAGAAGAGGTTGACGCTCGCCGTAGAGGAAGCCGCCGCCGCGGACGACCGCGCGAAGACGTCCGGCGAGGACGCGATGAGGGCGAAGGACGCGGAGATCGCGGAGGTCAACGCGACCGCGAAAGACGCGCGCGAGGAGCTCGAGAAGCTCCGAGACGCGTGCGCGTCGCTCGAGAAGCGAGCGGAGGCGTCGAAGCGGGACGCGGCGGATAACTGGGACAACCTGCGCGCGACGCACGCCGCGCACGACGCCGCGGTGGCGGAGATTGCGGAGTTAAGGGAGCGACTCGCGACGGCGACGACGGCGACGAAAACGGCGCCCTCCGCGGACGACGAGGCGAAGGAGATCGAACGCGAACGCGCGCTCGCGGCGGCGGACGAGAGGCTGGCGCAGCTCGAGGACCTGAACGCGGCGCTGGAGAAAGAAGCCGCGGGCGCCAAGGCGCTCGCGGCGGCGAGCGCGGACGCGGAGGCCAAGTCGAAAGCGCTCGCCGCGGAACGCTGGCGGCTGTTGCTCGCGAAACAAAACGCGCGCGCAGCTTCCGAGTCCACCATCGCGGACCTCCGGAAGCAGCTCGCGAGCGCGGTGGAGGCCGCGGCGGTCGCGGCGAAAGCGGAGGACTCGCGCGCGGCGTTAGAGGCTGCGTCTTCCGCGGCGAGAGCGGCGGGGGAGGACCTCGCGGAGGCGCGCGAGATGGCCGAGGGGCTTCGGAGGCGATGCGACGCGCTGGAAGAGGAGGCTCAGGCTTCGAAAACCCACGCGACGGATAACTGGAAGATGCTCAAAGCGAAAGAGGCGGCGCACGAGGCGGCGACCACGGAGGCGGATGATCTGAGGAGGCGACTCGCGACCGCGGTGGACGCCGCGGCCGCGGCGGCGGCGGCGGAGGCGTCGAAACGAGCGCTCGAGACGGCGACGGAGGAGGTGGAAAAGACGAAAAGACACGTCGAGGACCTCAAAAAGCTCAACGCCGCGCTCGCGAAAGCGGCGAAGGACTCGAAAGCGCACGCGAGCGCGATGGAGGCGAAAGAGAAGGAGACCGCAGCGCACGCCAAGGCGAACTGGGACAACCTCGTCGCGAAACGAGCCGCGCACGAAGCCGCGGAGGGCGAAATCGTCGATTTGCGAAAGAAACTCGCGACGGCGGTGGAAGCCGCCGCCGCGGGGGAAAAGCTCAAGTCGTCCGCGGACGCGCTCGCGGCCGCGACCGCGGCGTCGGAACGCGCGAGCGCGGCGTTGGATGCGTCGAAGGCGGACGCCGCGCGGTCGCGCGCGCGCGCGGACGCGCTCGAGGGCGAGCTCGAGGCTTCGAAAACCCACGCGGCGGACAACTGGAAGCTTCTCAAAGCGAAAGAAACCGCGCACGCGGCGGCGACGGCCGAGATCGTCGACTTGAAGCTCCGGCTGTCCACCTCCGTCGAGGCCGCGGTCGCGGCGGCGAAAGCGGACGATTCCAACGCTGCGCTCGTCGCGGCGCGCGCGGCGGTTCAGGCGGCGACGGCGAACGCGGAGAGAGCCGATGACGCCGCGACGGAGGCGAAGACGCGCGCGGCGGACGCCTCGAAGATGCTCCGAGCGAAGGAAGAGTCACACGACGCGCTCGAAAAAGAAAACGCGGACCTGCGCGCTCGGATGCAGACCGCGGTGGACGCCGCGGCGGCGGCGGCGAACGCGGACGCCTCCGGCGCGGCGATCGCCGCCGCCGCCGCCGCCGCCGACGCGCTGCGGCATCAGGAGTTTTGCGATCAACTCAAAGCGCAGGTCGCGACGTTGAAAGCGGACGCGCGAGCCGCCGCCGAAGCCGCGAGCGCGGACAAGGACGCGCTCGTGGACCTTCGAGAGGAGTGCGCGATGCTTCGGTTCGCCGCGAGCGGCGGCGTGATCGAGACGATCGATTCCGTGCGAAAGCGTCTCGGCGCGGCCACCGCGGGGGAGACGACGACTTCCGCTTCCGCGACGACTTTCGAAACTTCCGCAGAAGTCCAGGCGTTACGCGCGAGCGTCGCGAGCGCGGAGGCGGACGCGAACGCGGTCGAGACGAGCGCGCGCGCGGCGGCGGCGAGCGCCGCGGAGGAGAACGACGCGCTGCGGACGCGCATCGACGCGATGCAGCAATCCGCGCGGCTGTACGCGGACGCGGCGATGGCGGAGAGAGACGACTTGCGGGAAAAGGTCGCCGCGCATCGCAACGCGTGCGAGGAACTGAGAGGAGAACTCGCGGCGTTGCGCGCGACCGCGGACGCGAACTCGGCCGCGACGGCGTTAGAAACGGACGACGTGATTCATCAGTTACGCGAAGAGCTCGCGATGGTCTCCGCGCGGTTGGCGACGAACGAGCTGTTGCACGAACGCTTCAAGACGGACGCGCAGTCGCGACTCGCGACGGTCAAGTCTGAGGCGAGACGCGCCGCCGAGGCGGCGGCGGCGTCGAAACACGCCGAGACGACCGCGGAGTCGTGCGCGCGCGCGGCGCAGCGCGCGGCGGCGACGGCGGAGTACGAGATTCAAATCTTAAAGGACGAGAAGGACGCCGCGGACGCCGAGATCGCGCGATACGCGGAGACGTGCGCGTCGTTGCGCGCGCGGTTGGACGCGAAAAAAGTCAAGGGGAAAGTTGAGAAAGCCGCGGCGAAAACCGCGGAGGAGACGGCGTCGTTGAAACACGCGCTGAGCGAGGCCAAGGCGAGCGCCGCGGCCGCGGAGGCGGCCGCGCGGATCGCGCGCAGAGACGCGCGCGCGTCGACGGAGGCGCGCGACGACGCGGAGCGGCGCGCGGAGGACGCGGAGACGTCGAGGGCGGACGCGGCTGACGCGGCGAATCGCGCGACGGAGCGGCTGCACGCGGCGGAGCTCGCGCGCGACGACGCCGAGAACGCGCTCGAGGCGAGCGAAGCGCAGCGCGAGGAGCTCCAGCGCAAGCTGGACGCGAAGACCGCCGCGCTCGCGGACGTGTACGCGCTGCGGGACCGCCTCGCGGCGGCGGAGCAGGCGGTCGTCGCGAAGACCAAGTCGGCGAACGCGCGCGGCCGCGCCGCCAACGCCAATAATAAACGCGCGAGGAAAAACGACGGCGACGCCGCGTCCGGCGCCGGCGCCGCGCCCGAGGAGCTGCTCGCGATGGTCCACGCCGCGGAGGCGAGGGCCGCGGCCGCGGAGGACGCGGTCGCGGACGCGGAGCGGTCGCATCTCGCGGCGCTCGCGAGGCTGGAGACCGCCGGCGCGGAAGCCGCGGCGGCGGCGACGGCGGCGGAGGAGAGACTCCTCGCGCGCGTCGCCGCGTCCGAGTCGCTCGCCGCGACTGCGGAGGAGCGGCGCGAGCGCGAGACGCGGAGGTTGCGACGCGCGCTCGCGGAGGCGCAAGCCGCGCGGTGGGCCGCGGAGAAGGACGCGAGCGGCGCCGTCGCCGCCGCCGCCGTGGTGGACGCCGCGGCGAAAATGTCGGACGCGAAAATGTCAGACGGCGGCGAGACGCTCGCGGCGCTGCCGGAATGCGAAGAAGAAGAAGAGGAAGAAGAGGAGACGGAGGCGGAGACGATCGACGACGAGGCGCTGTCGCCGACGCCGACGCCGATGAAGACGGCGTCGAAGGACGACGATCCGCCGTCGCCGCCGCTCTCCGGCGGAGGAAAGCTGACGACGCTTCCCGGGGGAAAAAACAAAAACAAAAACACAAACAAAAACAAAAACAAAAACGACGCGGTGAGACGCGCCGCGCGCGCGGCGTCCGCGGCGATCGAAACCGACGCCGCGAACGCGCGGAAGGAGCTGATGAGCTTGCGCGCCGCCGCGGCCGAGCGCGAACGCGCGATTCGCGACTTGGACGAAGAGAAAGCCGCCGCGGAGGCGAAGGCGTTCGAGTGGCGGCGGGCGGCGAAGAAGGCGGAGCGCGACTTGAAGGAGAGAGACGTCGCGTTGACGAGGGCGGCGAGAGAGCTCGAGCTGACGAAGACGAGCTTAGCCGCGGCGGTGAAGGCTGCCGCGGACGCGGGCGCGGAGGCGGGGCGATCCGCGGGCGTCGAGGCGTCGAGGAGGAAGTTGAAGCGGCGCGACGATTGGGATTCCAGCGTCGTCGTGACGCCGCCGAGGGACGTCCGGGCCAAGTCGCCGGCGCGGACCAAGTCGCCGGCGCGGACCAAGTCGCCGGCGCGCGTCGCGGCGGCGACGCCCGCCGCCGCCCCGACGCCGCGGACGCGCTCTCCGCACCGCGGTGTGGTCGTCGCGAAAACGCCTCAAAACGGGGCGTTATTAGGGTTATCCTCCACGACGACGACGCTGACGACGCCGTCGTCCGACATGGGGCCCGGCGCCCCCGTGCCGCTCTCCGCGCGGTCGCCGTTTAAGACGCCGACGCGAAGAGGCGACGGCGTCCGCGGCTTCGACGCGCCGTTCGCGAAAGCCTCCCCCGCCGCCGTCGCCGCCGCGGCGATCGACTCCAAAGCGGAAGCCGCTTTCGCGAAAGCGGAAGCGAAGCGTCTGCGCGCGGAGAAGGAAGAGGCTGAGCGCGACGCGCGCAGAGCGCGCGCGGAGGTGGCCGCCGCCGCCGCCGCCGCGGACGCGGAGGCGACGGAACGCGCGGCGAGGGAACGCGAGCGACTCAAGGACGCGCTCGCGCGCGCCGACGAGGAGACGCGCGTCGCGCTCGCGGACTTGAAGAAGACGCAGAGCGACGCGGAGCGTCAGGTGACCGCCGCGCTCGATCGCGCGGACGAGCGAGAGAAAGCGCTGCGCGCGGACATCGCGCGCTGCGCTCGAGAGCGCGACGACGCGCGACGCCGCGTCGACGCCGCGACGACGGAGCTCGCGGATGTGAAAAAGTCGCGCGCGACGCTCGGAGGGATGACGGGCGCGGAGGCGTCCGCCGCCGTCGCCGTAGCGCGCTACCGCGCGGAGGCGGACCGCGCGAAGAGTCGGCTCGAGGAGCTGGAGGACGAGCGGTTCGAGCTGCGGCGCGCGCTGGAGGCGCACGTCGGCGCGCTCGTGGAGGCGAAGGTGGACGGCGCTGAACACCAAGGGACGATTCTCGAGTTGAGGAAAGAGCTGTCGCGAGCGAAGACGAAGTATCAACGCGCCGCGGCGAGGAGCACGAAGCTCGAGGCGATGTATTACACCCTGAAGGACGCGTCGGACGCCAAGGCGAAGGCGGAGAGCGCGACGTGGGGTGGTAGCGCGAGCGGTCACGGGGGCGGGGTCGGGCGGGGGCACGGAGGGAACGGGAGCCCGGATGAGAACGATGAGAAGAGAAGAACGCCAGTCGTCCTCTCGACGCGGCCGCGGCTGTTTTCGCCCTGACGGGAGGGACACTATCTAAAGGATATAGCATTGAAAAACGCATCACTATGACGCGTTACAGATATATGAATGACTAATAAAACCTTCTTTATCACGTCGTCAAAAGAACTACAGTAACCCTATCATACTGTGCGTGTACGCTACCTAATACGGCTGGAGGCTCAAGAGCTCGACGTCGACGAGCACGCCGTCGTCCGCTCGCGGGAGGTACTGACCGAAACACTTCCGCTTGTAGCACAACTCCGGAGGAACGATGAACCTTCGCCTCTCGCCGACTTTCATCCCCATGACGCCCCCGATCGCTTCGTCCTGCACCTCGTCCTTGACCCCGGCCTGGTAGTTGTACGGCCGTCGCGCCGCGGCGGAGGACGCGAACGCGTGCCCGTCGCTCAGGAAGTATGCGGTGAACGAGACGGTGACGAATGGATTGGGAATGTAGTGGTCCACCGTGTCGAGGATGCCGCGCTCTGCGTTGCCTTCGCTGGCCTTGTCCACGATGAACGCGACGCCGCTCTCGAGCGTCTCCCACCCCGCGGGAAGGTCGTCGAGACGCATCGCGTCGACGAGATCCACGGAGCGATCGGATTTGTCGAGGAGGTACGACGCGAGATCCGCCGCGCGCGCGTCCGCAGCCCCCATCAGCGCCCCCAACAACGCGACGCGCAGAGCGTCTCTTCTGCGAACGTTCGCCGGCGCGGACGTCGCGGCGGGGACGGAGGAGGACGGACGCGCGCGCGCGGACGCCGGGGCGGACGGGGTCGCCGCGCGAGCGCGGCAGGCGACGACGCGCGCCGCCATCGTCGCGCGAGTCGTTGTGATGATATCAATATCAGATCGGGCGTTCGCATCATCACGATGACCGAATAAACTAATTCTAACATACTGTACCGCTCGCTCCTCCGTCGTCGGTCACGCCATCAGACACCCTAATATGTTCGAGAACACCCCGGGACACGTGCACACGGAGTAATACGTCGGATCCACGCCGTCTATCGCCAAGATATCCTCCCTGAGCGCGAGTGCGCACACGTAGTTTTGCCCGATGCGGCACGCGTTGTCGCACCCGTCGTCGGGGTTCCCGTTGCCGTCGTCGCACTCTTCGCCGTCGTTGAGGACGCCGTCGCCGCACACGCCGATGAGCGTCTGACGAGGGCGACGCCACAGGAGGCAGGCACGAGAAAAGGTAAGTACAGTACGCGTCGGTCAGTCGTGAGGGGGAGGGATCGACGCGATCGTCAAACGTACCGTCGAAACCGAGGGGCGGGCGGGTGAAAAACAAACGTGAAAAACAAAACGCGCGCGGGCGGATAGACTGGGGGACCCCCTCTCGCTCGCGCACCTGACACCTGTCTCCCATGTACCCGCTCACGCACTGGCACCGCGCCCCCACCGCGCCCTGCGAGCACGTCCCTCTCCCGAGGCACGCGTACGGCCCCGGCGACACCGGGTGGTCCGCGGTCCCGGGGCACGGAAGCTCGCACACCGCGCCGACCCACCCGACGTCGCACGCGCAAAACGGAAAATCGTTGGACCGTTCCAACGCCGTCGTGTCGTCGAATCGCCGCCCGTCCAGAACGTGCGAGCACCGCCCCGCGCCGCAGTAGTTTGGCGCGGGCGGGCACGGGAGCTCGCACAGGACGCCGGCGCGGACGCGCGCGTCGTCGCACGCGCACTTCGCGGCGTCGCCGGGGAAGTCGCCAAAGTACGTCGTCGAGTCGCACGTCGAAAAGTCTGAGGGTCGAGGGTCCATACGAAGCGATGTCGGGGTGGAGTTCATAGGCGTCAGAAGCGGAGTTTAAAGGCGTTGAGGTGTGTCGGGATTGAAATCAGCGAGGGACCCTGGGCGGAGAGAAACGCCGGGAGAGAAAGTCCTTAAGGAACGGCGTTCACCACGCGAACGGGGTCGTACGGGGTCCAGTGCGACGTAGAACGTTCCGTAATCGCACGGCGGACACTCGTGCTGACAGTACGCGCCGCCGCGGCCCGCGTCACACGCGCACGCGGGGTTCCCCGCCGCGTCCGTGACGCACGCGGAGTGTTCGTACTCGCACGGCGGGCACTGGACGTCGCACAGCGTGCCGGCCCAGCCGAGCTCGCAGTCGCACGTCGTCGCGAGGGTAGTCGTCTCGATCGCCGTAGATCCCGCGGCGTCATCCGTCGTCGTCGTCGTCGTGACGTTGACGACGACGCACGCGCCGTTCGCGCACGCGGGACACAGAAGCTCGCAGTCGTCGCCGCGCCACCCGTCGTCGCAGTCGCACCCTAACGATGGATCCTCCTGGCTCCCGGACGCGTACACGCCGTTGCCGCTGCATATGGACAGTCTGACCTCTTCCGCGTACGCGGCGTAGTAATCCGCGAGAAATTTCACGTAATACGTCGTCGCGTACTGATCCACGTACTTCATGAACGCCTTGAACTCCTCGTTGTTCCATCGGTCCGCGGTCATCTCCGGGTCCCTCTTCGAGATAATGACGTGGTCTAAGCGCACGGTCTCGCCCGGGCCCATCGGGTCGCCGATCCACGGGTCGAGCTCGCCGTCCGTATACCGCGCGGGGTCCGCGGCGCCGTAGTAATCCGCCTTGATGAGAATCTCCGGGTCGAGGGTCCATACGAAGCGAAGATATCGGGGTGGAGTTCAAAGGCGTCAGAAGCGGAGTTCAAAGGCATCGAGGCGCGTTGGGATTGAAAGCGAGGGGTAGTGGGCGGAGAGATGCGCCGCCGGGAAGAAAAGTCCTTAAGGATCGGCGTTCACCGCGCCGACGCCGTCGTACGGGGACCAGTGCGACGTAGAACGCACCTCCGTGAGCGACGCCAAAACCCACGCGATTTCCGTGAACGTCGCGTTCGTCCCGACCCTGTCCGCGCGGTTCGCGTTGATCGCCGCGTACACCTCCGGAAGGACGTCCCAACGCCGCCGCAGCGCGTCCACGCTTCGCGCGTACCCGTCGTTGGCGTTCGGGCGCGTCGACCCCGCCGTCGACGTCCCCGCGAGGCCGCCGCCGCCTGGGAACGTTCCGGGGGCGTACGCGCCTTGGGAAGTCGGGGTGGAGTTGAAAGGCGTCAGATGGAGTTGAAAGGCTTCAGATGGAGTTGAAAGGCGTCGAGGCGCGTTGGGATTGAAAGCGAGGGACCCTGGGCGGAGAGATGCGCCGCCGGGAAGAAAAGTCAACGGGGTCGTACGGGGACCAGTGTGAAAAGAACGCACCCGCGGAGCCCTTCGGCGGCGGGTTCCCGTTCGCGGTCTCGCGCGCGATGATGTCCAACACGACGCGCATGGACGGCTCCGTCCCCGGGGGGATCTGGGCGTATATTCGCGACATGTACGGCGATTTCGGGAACGGCGCGACGCCGGCGCCGTCGCCGGATTCGAAGACGAAGCTCGTCTCTCCGGCGTCGGCGCGAAAAGCGCGGCTGTCTTTCGGGTTCGCCCGCCACGCGTCCATCGCTTCCGTCTTGACGTCCTCGGGGCCTAACCCTAAGCCGTCGAACGGATTGTACCCTTCCGCGCTTCCTTCGCGTTTTCCGACGTATTTCGTCCCTTCGACGGTGTACACGTACGGGTTCACGCCGTCGCCGTTGACGGCGTCGATATCCGTGGACCAGCCGAGCCCCGCGGGGACGAACGGCATGTTGAACCAGCCCGCGTTTTCGTGCAAGTCAAAGTTGAAGTTGATCGAGCAGTGCTCCGCGTAGCAGGACTCCGGGGGGTAGTGCTTGACGCGCGGCGCGCGGATGCCGAGGACGACCTGCGGGGTGTCCAGATACGCCTCCACGGTGTCCACGATTCTCGATTTACTCCACCGCAAGTTCAGCGCGAGCTCCGGGAAATTCTCCCGCGACCACTCGAACGCGGCGTGCTTATCCCACACGTCCCACGGCGGCGGGTCCAACCGGTACCGCGGCCGCCCCCCGATCAACACCACGTCCGGGGCTCGCTCCGCGTCGCTTCCGACCGGGTGCGGGAACGCGGGTTTGGCGTGCGCGGCGTTGGACATCGAGAACGGGTCCGCGCCGCCGGCGAGGTAGAGCTCGTACGCGATGGTCGCGTTGTACGCGACGGCCAGCTTATCGCCCAAGAACTTCCCGGGCGCGCGGAAGTACGCCACCTCTCCGGGCCGGTCGTTCGGCAGGCGATCCGTGAGGTACAGGTACCCGCTCGCGCCGTCCCACTCGAGGCCGCCGTCGCCGCCGCCGTCGGCGTCGCCGTCGCACCGGCCTCGGATCACCGCGGCGGCGATCGCGCCCGCGTCGGCGGCGCCGCCGACCACGGCGTCCAGAAGCCCCGGGCACGAGTTGTTGTGCACGCGCCACCCCTCGCTGGATAACGAAAAGTCCGAGCGAATCTCGCCGCCGTCCCATATCTTCTTGGAGCAGTCCGGGAGCGTCCACCCGGGGCGGCAGTGGCAGCTGCCGTCCATCCTGCAGTCGCCGTGGACGCACGGCGAGCACCGCACGGAGCAATCGAACCCGGTCCACATGACGTCGCACTTGCACGTCCCGTCGGCGAGACACGTGCCGTGGTCGAAATTACACGGCAAGCACTGCACGAACCGCGGGACGCTGCAGTCCTCGCCCGTCCATCCCGGGTCGCACTCGCAGTCGCCGTTGAACTGACACGTCCCCTGGTTGCACGGCTTGCACTTCGTGAAGCAGTCGACGCCGGTCCACCGCGTGCCGTCCGGGTCCGGGTAGCACGCGCACGAGCCGTCGCGTTGACACGTGCCGTGCGGCTGAATGGGTATCCCGCTCTGCGAGTCCACGGACTCGAGGAGGACGTCCTCGATTTGGTTCTGTAACTCCAGCGCGTTCTTCACGGCGACGTGACGGAAGCAGTCGCACATTTTATCGCACGCGGCGCCGTACCATCCCTCCACGCACTCGCACGTGCCGTCGTACTGACACGTTCCGTGCGTCGCGTCGCACGCTTCGCACTTGACGTCGCAGGACCACCCGGCGTAGCCATCCCCGGACGTCACGCCGTGTATGAGCTGATGCACGATCCAAATCATGTAATAGTCCGGATCTCGGATGTGCTGAAACGCCCCCGCGTCCCTGTCGAACCGACCGCGGCTCATCGTGTTTATGAGTCGCTGGCGCTCGTTCACGTTGTTCGCGAACCACACGTTCTCCGCTTCCGTGGACTGCAACATTCGCATCCGCTGGACCTCCACGCTCCCCAGCTCCAAGTTCCGCTCGCGGATGAAGTGCGACTTCACGACGTCGTCGCAGTCCCACGGCCTGACGGAGTCCCACTCCGCGCCGCACCCTTGCGTCGTCCTTCCGAACAGCTTGGCTTTCATCTTCTCGATGCAAGCGCCCGTCGTGACGACGTTCGTGGCGTCGGTGAAGTCGCACACCTCGTCCTCGGTCATGCTGTCGGGGACGTTCTCGACGTCCGTCACCAGCGAGTCGCGATACGCCTGCATGCGGTCCATCTCGTCGTTGACTTTGATCACCTCCAAAACGTTCGGCGTCGTGTACCGAAAATACGTCTCGTTGGGACGCGTCGGCAGATGCGTGTCCATCGTCCGCGTGTTGCACTCCTCTCTGTTCGGGCACTCGTACTCGAGCTCCCAAATGTAGTCCTCCAAGTCGTACGTGTTCATGTACACGGGGTGAACGTATCGGCTGCGTCGCCCGCCGTGGACTTCGTACACGTGCTCGCCCTTCTCGAGATAAAACGGGTCGCGCGTGAGGCGCAACGCGTACGTCGACTCCCTCAGCCGACGCGAGCCGTCGCACAGGCACGTGCCGTCGTACTGACACGTGCCGTGCTCGCACGGCTCGCACGGGGTCATGCATCGGTACCCGTTCCAGCCTTCGAAGCACGAACACCGCCCCGTGGTCGCGTCGCACACGCCGTTCTCCGAGCACGGTTCGCACGGGATCTCGCACGCGGGCCCGGCCCAGCCTTGAAAGAAGTAATCGTACCCCTCGCCCTCCTGCGACTTGGCGCTCGGGTGCTGAAACCGCTCGTTTCTGATCCCGTCGCACACGCAATAGCCGCCGTGCAGAGGCTGCCCTTCGTTCAAGTCGTCGTCCGATTCGCAGTACCCGCCTTGAATCTGCCCGTGTTTACTGAACGTCCGCTTCACGAACTCGTTCCGAACGTACTCCTCCGCGCCCGCGGACCAGATGAAGTACCCCATCGCGAACAACGGCGTGACGTGCGTCTCGACGCCGTTCACGAGCGATAAACACAGCCGCGTGCCGTTGACGCCGTCGACGAGGTTTCCGGGACAACCGAATCCGCCGCCGGTTCTCTCGTCCACGACCGTCCAAGGTTGGATGTCGTCGACGAACCCCTGACCGAGCGACCCGCACGTCGCGTTCACGAGCTCGCCGTTTTGATTGCACGGGTGCTTCGCCGCGCACGTGTGGAACCGCGGCACGTACGCGTTTTCGCCTAAATACTCCGCCGTCCACGGATACGGTAAAACCGCTTCTCTGAACCCGACGTCGCTCTCCGCCTCGAGCGGGCCTTGCCATATGTACCCGTAGTCGCACAGACACGTGCCGTCGTCCTGGCACGTTCCGTGGACGCAGTCTTGACACGTCATCTCGCAATGTCGACCGCGCGAGAGCTGGTCCGGGGTTAACCGGTAGTTGAAATCTGGTAAACCGGTGAATCCGTCCTCGCACACGATTTCCGCTGTCCACGGCGCGCCGTAATCCTCGTCCGATTCGTCCTTGACCACGCAGATGCCGTTGCTCGTGTTGTACGGGAACGGACACGGGTGGTCGCACATCGGCCCGGTCCACATGTAATCGCAGTGGCATCCCGCGGTGGTGCCGCCGAAACCGATGTTCGCGTCGAATCGCGTGAGCGAAAAATTCCCCCTCCGCCCGACGTACCGGTCCTTCGCGCCGTCCCCTTCGTACTGCGACGTGTACTTAAACGCGGGGGACCCGCACTCGATCGCGCACGCGTCGTCCGCGAAGCCGTGGTCGCACACGCACTCGCCGTACGACCCCTCGACGTTCGAGCACGTCCCGTTGAGGCACGGCTTACACGGCGTCTCGCACGACGGCCCGGCGAATCCAAACCCGGTGGTGTCCTCGCCGAAGCGTTGGTGAAACACCGCGCTCGCGCTCGTCGCGTCGTTCGCGACGTCCGCGCGGCACCGGCAGACCGCGTTCACGCCGTCGAACGTGCACTGCCCGTTGGTCTCGTCGCACGGCGCGCACGGGATCTCGCAAAACACCCCGGCGTAGCCGAAGCCGTCGAGTTCGTTCGCGACGCGCGCGAAGACTGAATCCCTCGGCACCGGTTCGCCGGTGTTGACATCCCTCGTGTACCCGCACGCGCAGTACGCGCGCGTCGACGTCTCGTTGTCGCCCTCGAAGCGCTCGCTCATGCCGTACAGCTCGAGCACGTCGAGCAGCCCGCTGTTAAGGTAGTTGTCGTTTCCCGGGACGCCCGGCAACGCGTCGAAATCAGCCGCCGTGTACGTCGCGTTAAACGACGGATACACGAGGACGCCGTTGCCGCTACACTCGACGTCGCACGTCGCGCCGACGAACCCAGGGAAGCAGAGGCACGACCCGTCCGCCTGACACGTACCGTAGTCGCACGGCGCGCACGCGACGGAGCAGTCGTCGCCGTTGAAGCCTAACCCGCCCAGGACGTTGGATTGCGACATTCGACACGCGCAGACGCCCGAGACGTTCGCCGCGGCGATTCGCGCCTCTCTCTGCGCCGGCGACAGCTGCGGGTCGTTCGCGATGGCGTTGAACGCGGCGCCGTGCCCGGCTTCGGCGCCCGCGGGCGGGACGCAGTCGCCGTTCCCCGCGTCGCACGCCGGACACGCGATCGTGCAGTCCTCGCCGACCCACCCGGGTTCGCAAAGACAAACGCCGAGGAATTCATCCGCGGTTAAGCCCGCCGCTAAGAGGTTTGCGTCGACGGCGCACGTCCCTCGCGCGAACCCGCCGCGCGCGCACGGGCACGGAATCAAGCACCCGTCGCCCATCCAAAAGTCTTCGCACAAACACTGGGTCTCCACGACGTCGTACGAAAACGTCGCGTCGTTCCAGCTCGCCTCGGAGGCGTCCGTTAAGACGCACTCGCCGCGCGCGGACGCGTCGCACGTGTCGCAGACGACGTCGCAGAGACGCCCGGCGACGCCCTTGTCGCACTCGCACGCGTGCGTCGAGGAATCGTACACCCCGCGTCCGTTGCACGCGACGTTACACGTCGGCCCGGAGAACTCCAGGTCGCACTCGCACTCTTTGTGTCCGGTGCTGGCGACGTAAAACGTGAGGTATCCGTGGTCGTTGCACGGGTGCAGCTCGCAGTCGTCGCCCTCGAACCCGAGGTCGCACACGCACGCCTCGGGGTCGCCCGTGCCCAAGATGTCGTTCACGTCTCTCGCGCCGTTGCCGGAGCACTCCGCCGGCGTCCTCTGGTTCTCGTCCCGCGCCGGGTCGCCCACTCGAGTCACTTCGCTGACGTTCACCGTGGCGATCGCGGTGGAGACCGCGCCCGCGTCGTCGGTGATCTCGAACACGAACCGTCGAACGCCGCCGGTGAAGAGCAACTCCCGGGTTTGCGGCGACTGAGAACGTCGGGGCGGAGTTTTAAGGCGTCAGGGGTGGAGTTGAAAGGCGTCGAGGTGTGTCGGGGTTGAAACCGTGGCGTGGGCGCAGAGATACATACGCCGGGCAAAGAAACTCCTTAAGGATCGGCGTTCACCACGCCAACGCGGTCGTATGGGAACCAGTGCAACATAATAGAACGCGCCTGATTCGTGATGACGTTCACGCGGCCCTCGTTGACGTATCGCGCGCTGGCGAATATCCCTCTGTACGCCTCGAGCGTGTCCGCGCCCTCGAGCGTAAACGAATTCGAGCTCGCGTCCCACGCCCCCGTGACAGAGCTCCCCTCGAGCGTCAGCGTGACGCGTTCGCCCGCGCCGTCCGGAAACGCGGCGCCGGGGACGTCCGGGTCGTAGTAGACGCGGCCGCCTGTTGACGCGAGGGCGTTTGGCCGCGCGGAGCGACGAACGTTGGGGTGGCGTCGAAAGGCGTCAGGCGGAGTTCATCAAAGGCGTCGCGGCGTGTCGCGATTGAAAGCAGCGCGGGGTGATGGGCGAAGAGAAATCCATCCCGGGCAAAGAAAATAAATCCTGAAGGAACGGCGTTCACCGCGCGAACGCGGTCGCACGGGGACCGGCGCGAGATGGATGGTAGAACGAACGCGCCTCGGATGAATCGCCCGTCGTCGTCTTCGACGTGCGCGTCAGCGTCTGCGAGCGCGACGCCCAAGAACCGCTCGTTCTCCCCCATCACCGCCGCGTAGTCCACCCCCGGTCTGTGCGCGCCGTTCAAATCCAAAATCGCCGGGTTATTCACCGGAACGATATCGACGAGGAACGACGCGGGCGCCGACGCCTTCCCCGACGCGTCGTACACCGTCAACGAGATCCCGCGCGTGGTGTCGTCCGGTCTCTTCCCCGCGTGCGCGTACGTCACGTTACGCAGCGCGTCTCGCAGCGCGTGCGTCGTCGGCGCGTCCATCGCGTCCAGAAGCTCCTCCCCCCGTCGAAGCGCCGCGTCGAGGACGAGGAGCCCGTTCGCGAGGTCCAGGCGCGCGGCGATCCGATCGCGCCGCGCGATTTCATCCATCGCCGTCGCGCGCACGTCCGCGAGGTTCACCCCCGGGCCGGTCCCTCCCGCGGTGTTCGTGAGTGCCTTGACGTCCGCGAGGTTCGTGAGACTCGCGGCGGCGTCCTTCGCGTCGTCGTCTTCGGCTTTTTCTTCCTCCGCCCACGCGCCGTAGAGCGCGTGCCACGCCGCGTACGTCGCCGTGAAGCCGAGGCGCTCGAGCGGCGCGTCCAGCGGATTCGTGATGACGACGACCGCGCGCACGAGAGGCGCGCCGCCGGCGACGCCCGCGTCGAGCGACGCGCCGGTCAGCGCGACGGGCGCGTCGCCCTCGGTGAAGACGTGGCGGTGGACGGTCCCGGGGGGCGCGGCGGCGTCGACGACGATCTCGGGCGGCCTCGCGGCGGCGACGAGATGCGAGGGGGGCGCCGCGCACAGGAACGACAACGAGATCGACGCGAGCGACAGAAACGCCACGCGGAGGAGAGACACGCCGCCGCGGCCGGGGGCGCCGCCGGGGGCGCCCCCCCGGTCGCGCGTCCTCGCTCGCATCTCCGCGTCGACGTCGTCTCCTACGCGCGGCGACGCGCGTCTCGAAACCCCATGACGTCGACGGCGCTTCAACTCCGTCGCGCGCGCGCGTGTTGTTCGTTCGTTCGTTCGTTCGCTCACGCGGCCTCGCGGGCACTCCCTTCCGCCCTCTGATAGATCTGACTCTGAGACGCGCTGGGTGGTTTTTCACCCGCATTCATCAAATCGATCGCGGGGGTTTTCCAATCAAAAATGCTGAAAGGGTATTCTTCATCGCAAGAGCCGATCAAACGTTCGAGGTGCCGTACGTAAAACGATCTGATGCGCGGGGCAACGTGCCATCGTCGGAAGCGCGGGCGCGCGCGCGCGGGGCGGAGCGTCGCGGAAGATGAAGAAACTCTTCGCGCGCCTCCGCGCGGGACGGACCGTCGTCGTCGTCGCCGCCGCGCTCGTCGCGGCGACGGCGGCTCTCCTCGCGCTCGCGCTCTCGCCGGGTAAGATCCTACCCGAGGTGCTCGCGCCCCTCGGTCTCGTCGGCAGCGCGCAGTACAGGCAGATGCGCAAGGTGACGCGGTCCAACTACTCGCACTTCCTGCGCGATCTCGTCTTCAGGTGCGTCGCGAGGGACTGGCCGCAACGACGCGCGGTGCGCCTGGAGCGATGGATGCTGGACCGCGAACCCGCGTTCTTCGAGCGCCTCGAGAGGAGGCTCGGGATGGCGTTCGAGGTGGTGCCGGACCGGGTTAGGCGCGTTCTATACACTGGTCCCCATACGACCGCGTCGGCGTGGTGAACGCCGATCCTTAAGGACTTTTGCCGTCGTTTCTCTCCATCAAC
>MDSW01148784.1_pt1 | contig 17556 bp, 18 predicted proteins | sample 811171 | NCBI WGS metagenome assembly MDSW01 (sample SAMN05326641, study PRJNA326480) | marine metagenome | isolation source: seawater | place: Atlantic Ocean: North West | collected 2012
TCAAACCAATCAGCGTAGTTTGGCTCATTGCTGTACCGATCCAAATAATGCTGTAAATCCTTTTCAGGATCTGGGAATCCTGGAATTTTGGTTGTTGATACAAGCATAATTTTGTTATCACATGTTGCACGTTGTAATACAGTTGTATTACTTGGTGCATCAAAATCTAATGTTAGCGCTGCTGCACCACCGGCAATAACTATTATTCCAATTATTCCAATTATTCCAGCAATCTTACCTGATGATGACGCTTTTTTGGTTTTTGGTACGCCATGTTCAATCTGTTTAACAAATTTTTCTTCTAACGAAGTATCTTTTTCTGACGAGTTATATGTTTCACCCGTAACTCTATTCAAATACTCTCTTTCATATTCTGCAAAAGTATTTTTCTTTCCTTCTTTTTTAAATGACTGTGAATCTGTTCTAATTGTGTTTGATTCTTTAGTTGATAGAATAGAACCACAATTATTACAAAAATTATTTGAATTAGGATTTTCAGTACCACATTCTATACAAAATTTTATATCTGGTTTGTCAAATGTTTGTTTTTCTGAATTTGTTCTTGGATTTTCTATATTTTTTTCAGTACTAAATTCCGATTTTACGGCTTTTCTAATTCTTGGAAAATTTGTTGGTTGGTCTTTTTTGGGCTCGATTTTTTTCATCTTTACACGTTGGCGTGGCGATAAATACTGAGACACTAGTGCCTCAACATACTTTCTGTCCTCTAATGAGATTAAGCTTTTCTGTTGGAAATTCTCGATGATTTTTTTCAGTCGATCTTGACTGCCTCTACCAGTTTCTAGAAGTTTTAATGCATCATCAATTGTGGAATCTGACATGTGATCATTTTGTCCATAAAATCTTTATAAAAATTGATATTAAATTACCATTCAACATCTTTTTTCAACTCTATTCCATCACCTGACAATGAGAAACCCATAATTTCTAGTGTATTTTTTGATGTCTTAGAATTACGTTTAAAGATATTTTCTGCCAATTCTAGTTTTTCAGTATGTTTCAAATTTTGACCAATCTTATATTTACCGCGCAAAGTACTTGGGGTCACTTTGATTACTGCAACCTCATTTAATACGTCCATTTTTGGGTTTATTGGCTCATAACCACCTTCAGGCTGATATTTTTTCATTAGTGCATTTAGTGCTAATGTTTTTTCTTCATTATTTTCAATAATTTGGCATGTTCCTTTCATAACCACGCTGATGTATAGGGTGTCAGCAAGTGATGCATCAGTAGGATCAAAGAAATAAGATGGTAAAAATTCTAAATTTCTATCTACCTCAAATCCAACTTTGTCATTTCGCTTAATGTTTTCTAGCTTCTCACCTCTTATGTGAGAATGCATATAGATTACATCATTAATAAAAACAAAATTCATTGGTATGATTTGCGGAAATCCGTTTTTATCTATACTTGCAATTCTACCAGTTGACTCGGAACTTAAAAATTCTATGATTTTTTCCTTTGACTTTATTTCTAATTTTCCAAGTAATTGCATATTGTATAGGTTAGGAACTAGTGTTTATTTTTGTTGATCTTTAAAGTATGGAATTACCTTACTTGCAAATTTATCAATTGAACCAAAATAATTTTTACCCCAGAATCTTATTACAAAATGATTAACGCCAGCTTTTAGGAATCTTTCAAACACTTGAATTACATCATCAGGCGTTCCAACACCAGTAGATGATCTTGCAATTTTATCAGGAATTTTTGTTGCCGCTTCACGCATCTTAATAATCCAATCTTGATTAGACATGGAATATTCTGTAAAGTATTTCACAAAATCAAAACCTTCAATGTCTTTTAGACCATGAACTCTAAGAATTTCTGGCTTAAACAAACTAACTTTTACAGCTTCTTTCATCTTTGCCCATGATTCTTCCCCATCATCTGAAAAGTACACATCTATGTCTAATGCCATTGAAAAGTTCTCTTTTTCTTCCTCAGTTCGTCCATTTTTGTTCATCGAGTCAACGATTTGATCTTTGTGATCCTCAAACAATTCTGGTGTATAGCCAATTGGTAACCAACCTTCACCATATTTTCCAGTTAGTGCTAGAGTTCTTTTTCCACCAGAAGCCATGTATGTCGGTGGGAATGGTTTTCTTATTGGTGGTGCTTGTAAGCACGCGCCTTCCAATTTGTAATATTTACCTTCAAAGTCTACGGTGTTATCAGGTGTTGAGCCATACAGTGTTTTGATCACTTGTATTTGCTCTTCCCATTTTGAAACTGGTTTGTCAAATGGAATACAAAATTCTTTTAAATTCTGTGCTTCTCCTGCACCAATACCCAAAATAGCTCGTCCTTTTGAGACTCTATCTAATGTAATAGCAGCTAATGCAATGTTTGATGGGTGTCTTCTTATTGCATCAGTAACACATGTTCCAAGCTCAACATTATTTGTGACAGCAGCAATTGATGAAAGCATTACCCATGGGTCTAGAACAATTGCATTTTTCCATTGAGGCACATTTGTATGATCCATGTAGAAAATTGAGTCGTATCCAGTTTTGTCCGCAAGCATACATGCAGTTAAAATTTGATCTTCAGTGTAACCTGCTCTTGCAACATTAAGTCCATTCTGGATTCCAAATTTTATCATTATCTCAATCCTTTGTACTTCATGTTAATAGGCATTTTATAAAGTGTTAGAAATTATGTGTGTTAGTTTTATAGTATGAATGATTAGAGATTTCCAGAATTAATATCATTCAGACATTGAACGACATCTTCTTTTGAAATTGGTATTGGATTTGGATCTAGATGCCCTTTATCAGTCATAACAACATCTGCTGCCTCACTTACATCAGCTTTTAGTTCCATCTTGTCAAATCCTAACTTTTCAATTACTTCTTTGAATCTATCATAGAATACTGATTTGTTGTGTTTATGTGCTACAGTAGTACAAGATGATAGTGAATATCCATGAGGAACTCCCTCATTTGAGAACACGTATGACAACGCATGTCCTAATGTAGTGGAACAGTTACCAAATCCCATTCCTGATAACATGGAGCCATATGGATAATTTTCTGGCTTATCATTAATTATTGCATCATAAAGTACATCAAATGCTTGCTTGCATAGTGTTCTTGTTAGGTTGTTTCCAAGTTTACTATCATATCCTTCTGTTGCTTGTGCACATGCATCACAGACTGAATTTTTAAGAATTTGTTCTGGGGTTCCATTCATAAAGTAAGAATCAATAACTGCTCTATCTGCAAGGAATCTGTCTTCTCGCAATAATTTCTTCTTTCCATCAAACTTAAGCACACAATATGTCGTCATTTCGGCTCCTGTACCAAATGTTGTTGGAATTAAAATTTTCTCTACACCAAATTCTGATGCAGAGTATTTTACAACATCAAGTGAACTTCCACCGCCAAGACCAATCAATACAGATGGGTTTTTTTCTTTATATTCAGATATTAGAGCATTAACATCATCAATTGATGGTTCTGGTGTAACTTTATCGAACAACATGTAATCTTGAATTCCCATTTTATCCAGCCATTTATCAGATAGTGCCGGAGGAGCAGTTGTTACTACCAATGCATTTTTTGGATATTCGGCTTCTGACAGTGCATTTTCACCAAACTCAATCTTTTTTGGAAGTAATACTTTATCCATACAGTCTGGATTTTCCTTCTCTTTTTATATCTTACAACCTAGAAAGACTTTAAGTCATTTTTTCTTTCATTACATAGATGCTAAAAACTAACTATAGACTAAAAAATGATAAAAAAATTCATGATGCAATAAAAATTCTTGATGAGGGATTATTACATGCAAATCCCCAAATTGGACTAGCAAAATATTTTTTTAAGAATAAGATAAAACTTCGAAAATCCACAATCAACCTTAACAAATTCAATAATGTGTATCTGATTGCAATTGGAAAAGCCGCAGATTCTATGGCAAAATTTGTGTCATCAAAAGTAGATTTTAGAAGTGGAATTATTGTAATTCCATCAAGGCAAGAAGCATTGTTTCATCAAAAAAACATCCACCGTTTTAAAGCAGGTCATCCATTACCAAATACGAATAGTCTGAAGGCAGGTAAATACATAAAAAATTTCGTTGATTCTACTACAAAAAATGATTTTATAATATTTTTAATTTCTGGCGGTGGCTCTGCATTGGTTACACTACCTAACATGATTTCTCTTAAAGAAAAAATTCGTGTTAATCAACAATTAATCAAATGTGGAGCAAATATCAATGAAATTTCTTGTGTCAGAAAACATATTTCAAAAATTAAAGGTGGCAAATTGGTTGAGACTATGCCAGGCTCTGGAATTTCCTTTGTTTTATCAGACGTAATAGGCGATGATCTAAGCTCAATATCGTCTGGTATTACATATGCTGATAAAACCACTTTTTCAAACGCATTAAAAGTAATTAGAAAATATAAAATTGAGAAAAAAATACCAAGAAACGTAATTGCTGTTTTAAACAACGGTAAAAATGGGAAAATCAGTGAAACCCCATTAAAACCAAAATTAAGAAACGTCATAATTGGAAATAATAGAAATTCCCTCATTGCCATGAAAATTAAATCTGAGAAGTTAGGATATACTACATCCATAGTTTCAAATTTAAATTCCAATGTCATGATTGCAGCAAATAAAATTTCTAGAAAATTGAAGACCACAAAAAAGTCATGCATAGTTTTTGGTGGTGAAACCACAGTTGATGTCTTAGGTAAAGGAATGGGTGGAAGAAACCAAGAACTAGTTTTACACTTATCAAAAAAATTAAAAAACCATTCATGTATAATTTCATCAATTGGTACTGATGGTATTGATGGTAATACTAAATTTGCAGGCGCAATTGTATCTACTGTTAGGTTAGAACCGTTTGATAAATTTCTAAAAAATAATGACTCGTTTAATTTCTTTAGAAAGTTTGGTGGACTAATATGGACTGGACCAACTCATACAAATGTGAATGACATAGGTGTGATTCTTAAACAAAATCCCTAGAATTTTTTCCTACAGATTCTTCATTTTCAGTTGAAAGGTATTTTGTTGCTAGATTATTTTTGGGCTTGATCATTTTGTACATGATTTTTAGATTTCTGTGATCTGTTAATTGGTTGATGAAATGAATTTTATCATTAATTATTTGATTATCTGTTGAAGTGTTATTGTGTAAAATTTCATACGTTTCATTTGAATCACACATTACATTCACTGTATCGTAATCTTTGATGATAAACACACCAAGACCCCAATAAATCCCCACGTGAAGTGCGATAAATTTTGATTCTTTTTCGTTTTGAACATCTAATTTTCCTCCTGACAGGTATGATGGAGGATGTACTCTGATTTGATTTACTATTTCCTCACTTGTTCTTATTGACCACGAGTATTTTTTTACAGTCCCATCAAAGAATAGTTCATGCTCCATATGTCAATCAAATAGAAGTGCTTTATCAACATAATTTGAATTCTGGGCTTAATGATCAATTATGAAAACCGTTTTCATGATGAAATCACATAATTTCTTTAAAAAAATGGTAGATGAACTTGTGGATTTTTCTGAGTTTGATCCTGAACTTGCTGATGGTATAAAATGGCTTGACGCACAGGCACAAAAAAAAGGAATCACATTTTATGATATGGTATTTGAAGTGCTTTATACAAATGATATCAATTCAAAGGCAAAAGACTGGCTAAGAACAAGAAATTAATTTTCTATTTTCTCTTATCAATTGGAATGTATGCACAGCCTTGCGGACCATCATATTTTCCAACATAGACCGCTTTAGGCCTATACAGCATTGGTTTTGGTGCAGCTTCAGCAAATCGTTCTTCAATTACATGAGCAGACCATCCTGCCACTCTTGAAACTGCAAATATCGGTGTATTTAGATCCATAGGAATCCCTAGCATGTAGTAGACTGATGCACTGTAAAGATCCACATTTGGAAAAATTTCCTTCTTTTTTTCCTTTTTCATATATCTAACGGTTGAATCTTCGATATTTTTTGTAATATCATACCATGGCATCTGTGTTTTTTTGGCAAGTGTTTTTGATAATTCTTTTAGAACAGTTGATCTTGGGTCAACCGTTTTGTAAACTGCATGCCCCATGCCCATTACTCTATCACCATTTTTTAATCGATTTGTAACCCATTCTTCAACATTATTTTCATTTTTGATATCTAAGAGCATTTTCATAACTTCAAAATTGGCTCCACCATGTAGTTCGCCACTTAAGGCACCAACTGCGGCACTTACTGCAGAATACATATGTGCTCTTGTTGATGCAACTTCCCTTGCCGCAAATGTTGAAGCGTTAAACGTATGATCAGCATGAAGAATTAAACATACATCAAAAATTCGTTCAAGTTCTTTATCTGGTTTTTCCCCTTTTAGCATATATAGAAAGTTTGCAGCATGACTTAGACTTGAATCTGGCTGGATTGGTTCTTTAGAATTTCGAATCCTATCCCAGCTTGCAACTATTGTTGGTACTTTTGCAATCAAATTAATTGCTCTTTGATGGCTTATTTCTTTTGCAGTGCCTTCTTCATTGTAATATCCTGCTAATGCTGCAACAAATGCTTGCAGAACGTCCATGGGCTCAGCATCTTTTCTCCAATTCCCCATATTTTTCTGCATTTGAGATGCAATTTGTCGAGAATCTCGTATTTTTCTTTTGAATTCTTCAAATTCTTTTCGTGTTGGCAAGTGATCATGTAATAAAAGATAACATGTTTCCTCAAAATTTGAATTTTTGGTCAAGTCCAAAACATCAAATCCACGATAGATTAGCTTTCCCTTCTTTCCATCAATGTGAGATATTTTTGTATCAGCGACTGTAATATCCCTCAGGCCAATATTTTTAGTTTCCATACTTTTCATCTCAAAACACGACTTTTAAATTTTCAAGACTCAACTTTGTCAATAAATTTAGTACTTAGTCTAATCTATCAAAGTTCGGGCATATATCGCAAATTTTAATTAAAATTTATGTCACATATTGAGCGTGAATTGGCAAAACAAGTTGATGATGCAATACTCAATGCATCACCAGAGTTCTTAAAACTAATTCAAAAATTTGACAGTGAAAATCAATTATCTGGTGGAACATTTTATGAAATTTATTCATCCGTATTAAATTTCAATAAACAACAGAAGAAACTTTTGCCCAAAACAAAATAATTTTATACAATTTTTTCATTCTTGGTTTAAATGAGGGAATAGTGAAAGCAGCATATGGTTTCTACAAAAAAATCCGCTAAGACAAAGATAGTTTGTGTTTCACATGAGGAAGATGCAGATGGAATAAGTTCTGCTGCACTCATAAAACAGGCTTTTGGAGGTACTTCTATACTGGTTGATTATCCCGGCATGATGGATTCTATGAAGCCATTAGAGTCTGATCAAAAACTGAAAGAACTTTATGTTTGTGATCTAGGATTAAATAAGAAAAATGAATGTGAGTTTGTTGATCTTCTGACCACTTTAAGAAAACGTAGTGTTAAGGTGACATACATTGATCATCATGATCTTGACAAAAAGATAATAAAACAATTAGAAGAAATTAAAGTCAGAGTTATTCATGATATTAATGAATGTACAACTGTTCAGGTTTATAATGCATACAAAAAAAAATTAAACGATCATTCGGCATTTATTGCAGCATGTGCTGCTATTACTGATTATATGGAAGATCGTCCATTAGGTTCGAAACTTTTACAGATATTTGATAGACAATTTGCATTAATCAGCGCAACTGTTTTAACATACAACATAGTAGGTCACCAAAATGATCCAGATTATCTTTTGTATCTTGTTGATGAATTAAGTGAATCCAAATATCCACATGAAATTCCTAATTCATATGAATTTGCACAAATTCAAGTAGAAAAACTTGCAGCAATTATATCAAAAGTGAAGGAGTCAATGAAGGTAATGAAAAATTTAGGCCATATGGAAATACTTGATTCTGGTGCAAGTGGTGCAGTAAATTTTGTTTTAGGTTTATCTGGAAAAGATGTTGGTGTTGCATACAAAGAACGTACTGACTATGGAATCTATGCTGTATCAGTTCGAGGTTCTAAGGCATGTAAAGTGCACTTAGGCAAGCTTGTCAATAAACTTGCCACAGAAGTAGGCGGATCTGGCGGTGGCCATGATAAGGCATGTGGTGCATCTGTACCAAAAGAAAATATCAAAAAATTCATCAAAAACCTGAATGATTCACTAGGATAGTAAATTGTCTACAGCATCATTACGAAATGATCACAAATTAATAGAAAAAGTTCTGAATGCACTTGAGACTACTACATCGCTTCTTATGGAGGGCAAGAGCATCCCTGAACAGATACTTTTACCCACTATTGATTTTACACAAAATTTTACACACGTGTGTCATCATGGCAAAGAGGAAGAAGTTTTGTTTCCTGCTTTAGGGCAATCTGGAATGCCAACAAAAATGGGCCCAATACCAAGAATGATTATGGAACATAAAATTACTAATCAGCTTGCAGTACAGATTGAGGTGAGTGCAAAAGCGTATCTTGAATCAGGGAATTCAGAGGAACTTATTGCATCCTTACAAAACTATGTCAGACATGTAAGAGAGCATTTGTGGAAAGAGAACAACAGATTATTCATGATGGCAGATTCAAGATTAAATAATGTTTCAAAAGAAGTAGATGACCGTTTAGAAAAGATTGAAGATGTTAAACTAAAAGAAATTGGTAAGTCTCGTTCTGATTATGAAACATTAGCAGAAGAATTAGAAAAGTCAGTATCAAAAATTTAATCACTAGTCTCTATTATCATATCAATTTCAACAGTTGCATTTAACGGTAAACTTGAAACACCAACTGCAATTCGTGAATGCCTGCCTTTTTCACCAAAAATATCTACCAGCAGATCAGATGCGGTATTAATTACTCTTGGCTGCTCTGTAAAACTCTCATTTGAATTAACAAAACCTGAGATTCTAACTATTTTTTGTATATTATCTAATGTACCAAAATATGCCTTGATTTGTGATAGTCCATTAACAATACAGAGTCTAGCTGCACTTTGGGCATTTTCTATTGTTTGGTCATTTTCAACTTTTCCTTGATATTTCAGATGCCCATCTTCAATAGGAATTTGACCCGATACAAATACTAGATTTCCTGAAACTACTATAGGAACATATGAACCTGCAGGGTTTGGGGGAACGGGCAGGATAATTCCAAGTTTTTTTAACCTCTCTTCAATCACAATGATTCAATTTCTCTTTTCTTTTTATTTTTTCCTCTTGTATAACTAAATCATTTTTGATGTGTCACTCTAAAATTTACACGTTCTAGCCTAATGTTTAACAAAAAATGGTAGTTTTTATGAAAATACAAAAAAATAATTCTCAAAGAAATTTACTGGAAGTAAGAAATCTAATAACCACAGTTGAGAAGAAACTGTCAACTTTTGGTGATAAGAAAGTCATAATTGAAAAATTAGAGCCATCTGAATTAGAAGATTTATACAAAATTCTCACAATGTGTGAATTAGTACTTGCTAAGTATGAAAGTAAAAAAACCACATATCAACACATGAAAAAATTCGTGGACATACTAAATTCCGCTATTAATTCATTAGAAACCATGGATGGAAAAATTAATGAATTATCAATATCCGCAGATTTTTCAATGAAGAAAATCAAAGAATTTGAGTCTCAATTTCTTAATTCCACACATTAATTACACGTGTTAGGCACAAAATGCAGTTGAATAATTTTAACCAAAACTTTGACAGCAATTTACTCACGTGAATACCTAGTCAAATCTACAGGGAAGTCATTAGTGAATTAAAATGAGTATGGCTCCACAAGAATTGGAAAATAGTGCTAGCAAGTATGCTTCAGATGCAATAAAGGCTGATTCACAAGGTGCATATGGAATGGCAATTTCTGGATATCAGAATGCAAGTGCAACATTAATGAAATTAATGAGGTTGTATCCTGATAGTAAATTAAATCAAATCTACACAGAAAGAATTCGTGCTTATCAAAACAGGGTTAAAGAACTTCAAAACACACGTGCTGGAAATATTGAACCAGTTTTAGATCCTAATGCATCACCAGAAGAACAGAAAAAAGCAATTGCAAGGGCTCAACCAAAATCAGATGATAGTATGGAAGATCTTATTCTAAAGGAAAAACCTGATGTGAAATGGAGTGAAGTAATTGGATTAGACGATGCAAAAAAGGCATTAAAAGAATCAATAGTTTTTCCAAGTAAACGGCCAGACTTGTTTCCACTTGGTTGGCCTAAGGGAATGTTACTATATGGACCTCCAGGAACTGGAAAAACAATGCTTGCAGCTGCTACTGCACATGAGCTAGATGGGTACTTCATTGTTGTAGATGCGGCATCTATGATGAGTAAGTGGCTTGGCGAAGCAGAAAAAAATGTTTCAAAACTCTTTGCAATGGCACGTGAATACTGTGAAAAAGAAGGAAAACCTGTAATTCTTTTCATTGATGAAGTTGATTCTTTACTTGGTGAAAGGAACAGTGAGGTTGGTGGTGAAATAAGGGCTAAAAACCAATTTTTGTCTGAAATGGATGGCGTAAATGGTAAGGGGAAAGAATTAATGATGTATGTAATTGGTGCCACAAACAAACCTTGGAGTCTTGATCATCCATTTCTTAGACGATTTCAAAAGCGAATTTATGTTTCACTACCTTCTACAGAGGCTAGAGAAAAATTATTTGATCTCTATACCTCACCATTGAAAAAGAATTCGCGTGTAAATTCTCTTAGTCTTGCAAAACAATTTGACGGTTATAGTGCTAGTGATATTAGAGATGTTTGTCAAAGTGTGCAAATGGAAGTTGTAAATGAATTATTTAGATCCCCAGATTATCGGGAGCCTATAGCAGGCGAGGCAGCAAGTATGCCTAGAGAATTAACAATGATGGATTTTAAGAATATTAAGATTAAAAGAAAACCTAGTGTTTCCATAGAAATGGTTCGTGCATATCACAAATGGAGTGACCAATTCCGCGCACTTTGATTTGTTTGCGATCATTACACAAAATTTAAATCTAGAATCATGTCGACATGTGAAGGGTTACAATTTCCATAAAAAAATCACAGCACGCTGAAAAAAATGGGAAGCTGATCCTTTCTGACGGCACAGTTTTTGATGGAATGGGATTCGGATTTTCTACTACATCCGTAGGCGAAATTGTCTTTAATACTGGAATGGTAGGCTATACTGAAACACTAACTGATCCATCATACAGTGGGCAAATTCTAACTTTGACATATCCATTGGTTGGAAATTATGGAGTCCCAGATCCTGATCTTCAAAATGACGATGGTGTATCAAAATATTTTGAATCTTCTAAAATCCAAGCCCGTGGCTTAGTAGTACATGAATTGTCACTAACTGCTAGTCATTGGAATCTTTCAATGACTCTTGATGAATGGATGAATAATGAAAAAATTCCAGGAATATCAGGAATTGATACTCGTGAATTAACTAAAAAACTTCGTCAGTCTGGTGTTATGATGGCTGCTATCTGTGTATCTGATACTGAAATTAATGTTGATGGAGTTATGGAGAAACTAAAAGATGCTACCAATTACAATGACGAAAACTTCATGAATGTTGTATCAACTGAAACCAGTGAAAAAATTGGGAGTGACAAAGAGAATATTGTCCTAATTGACACTGGAACAAAAAACGCAATAATCAGAAACATTCGTGAGTTAGGTTATAACGCAATCAAAGTTCCTTGGAATACATCAATTGATGAAATTCTATCACATAATCCAAAAGGCGTGATTGTCAGTAATGGTCCAGGTGATCCTGAACACTGTCCAGATACAATTGAAACTGCAAAAGAATTAATCAAAAAAGAAATTCCCACACTTGGAATTTGTCTTGGTGCACAAATACTTGGTATTGCAGGCGGTGCTTCAACTTACAAATTAAAGTATGGTCATCGTGGTCAGAATAAACCTTGTATCAATTTAGATAATAATCAGGTATATGTAACAAGTCAAAATCATGGCTATTGCATAAATCCTGATTCCTTATCGAATTCTGAATTTAATCTGTGGTTTTCTAATGCAGATGATAAAACTGTTGAAGGTATAAAACACAAAAATGAAAAATGCATTGCAGTTCAATTTCATCCTGAAGCATCACCAGGACCTTATGATTGTAAATTTGTATTTGAACATTTGAAAGAAATTATGGAGGGGAAAGATTTTGCCTAATGATGAATCTATCAAAAAAATTCTTGTTCTAGGTAGTGGTGCAATAAAAATTGGTGAAGCAGGAGAATTTGATTACTCTGGAAGCCAGTGCCTAAAGGCAATTCAAGAAGATGGATTGCAAAGTGTTTTGATTAATCCAAATATTGCAACAATTCAAACTGACACAAGATTTGCTGACAAAGTGTATCTTCAACCAGTTACACCAAAATATGTAGAGTCTGTGATTGAAAACGAACGTCCTGACTCAGTCATGTTGTCTTATGGTGGTCAAACCGCCTTGAACTGTGGTGTTAAATTAGACGAGATGGGAATTTTAGAAAAATATGGAATACGTGTTTTAGGGACTCAGATTCCTGGAATAATGGCTACTGAAGATAGGCAGAAATTCAAAGATAATATGCAAGAATGTGGTGTCCCTGTACTCAAAAGTAAGACTGTTCATACATTTGACGATGCAAAAAAGGTAGCTGAAGAATTGGGATATCCTGTAATTGTTCGTGTTGCATACACACTTGGGGGTAAAGGTGGTGGTGTCGCTCATAATGAAATTGAACTTCATGAAATTACTGGACGTGGTTTGGCAGCTAGTCTTGTTGGGCAAATCTTAGTTGAGGAATATGTTGGACATTGGAAACAAATTGAGTATGAAGTAATGCAAGACTATGGAGGAAACAATGTAATTGTCTGTAATATGGAAAATGTACTTTCAATGAAGGTTCATACTGGTGATAACATAGTAGTTGCTCCTTCACAGACAATTAATAATCATGAATATCATATGCTTCGTTCTGCTGCAATACGAGCAACAAAACATGTTGGTATTGTAGGAGAATGCAATATCCAATATGCATTAGATTCTGATTCTGACGAATACGTAGCAATTGAAATTAATCCCCGTCTATCTCGTTCCTCCGCACTTGCAAGTAAAGCAACTGGCTACCCACTTGCATACATGTCTGCAAAAATTGGACTTGGTTACACACTTCCTGAACTAATAAATCGCATTACCAAAGTAACAACAGCATGCTTTGAGCCATCATTGGATTACATAGTATGTAAACATCCTAGATGGGATTTTGAGAAATTTGAATTAGCAAATAGAAAACTTGGTCCGACAATGAAATCTGTAGGTGAAGTAATGGCGATAGGTAGGACGTTTGAGGAATCCCTCCAAAAAGCAATTAGAATGTTAGATATTGGAAATGATGGTCTTGTTCTAAATCGTACAAATGGTAAAAAATTTGACGAAGAATCTATCGAACAACATCTTCAAGCGCATGATGACTTTATTTTATACTATGTAGCGGCTGCTCTAAAAAAAGGAATCTCTGTTAAAAAAATTTATGATTTATCCTCCATCGATCCTTGGTTTATTGAAAAAATAAAGAACATTGTAAACACTGAAGAAAAATTGAAACAGAATGAATTAGACAAACCATTATTACATACAGCAAAAAAATTAGGATTCTCAGATAATCAAATTGCACGTGCAAAAGATACAACTAATCAAGAAATTCGTAATATGAGAAAAAATTTTGATATAATTCCTTCTGTAAAACAAATTGATACACTTGCTGCAGAATGGCCTGCACAAACAAACTATCTTTATTTGACTTACGGAGGCGGTAGTAATGATGTTAAACTTGATAATTCTGACCAAGGTGTAGTAGTACTAGGGGCTGGACCTTATAGAATTGGAAGCAGTGTAGAGTTTGATTGGGGAACGGTAAATATGGTTTGGGGTCTCCAAGAAAATGGCGAAAAAAATGTCAGCGTTGTAAATTGTAATCCTGAAACTGTATCTACTGATTATGACATTTGTAACAGATTATATTTTGAAGAATTAACGCTTGAAAGAATTTTAGATATTACCGACTTTGAAAATCCAAAGGGAATTATTACTTCTGTAGGAGGTCAAACTGCAAATAATCTTACTCCTAAACTCGCAGAAAATGGAATTAATCTGATTGGAACAAGTGCTGAAGATGTAGATAGAGCAGAAAATCGCTCCAAGTTTAGTGCAATATTAGATAAACTACACATCAAACAGCCATTATGGCAAGCGTTCTCCAACATTACTGATGCCAAAAACTTTGCACTAGATGTTGGCTATCCTGTTTTGGTTAGACCATCATATGTCCTAAGTGGTGCTGCAATGAAGGTTGTCTGGTCTCAGGAGGAATTGAAAGAATTTACAACAAACGCTGCTATAGTGTCACCAGATCATCCTGTGGTAATTTCAAAATTCATGTTGAATTCACTTGAAGTTGATGTTGATGGAGTTTCTGATGGTGAAAATGTGATAATTGGTGCAATCGTTGAACACATTGATAGTGCTGGTGTTCATTCTGGTGATGCAATGATGTGTATACCACCTTGGCGATTAAGTAATAAGATTATTGAGAATATTACAGATTCTACAATACGTATTGCAAAAGAATTTAGAATTAAAGGTCCATTCAACTTACAATTTCTTATTCATAATGATCAAGAATATGTAATAGAATTAAACATACGAGCATCGCGTTCAATGCCTTTTGTATCTAAACTTGTTAGAACTAATTTGATATCTCTTGCATCTAAAGCAGTACTTGGAAAATCATTACCAGAAATACCTTCAGGAAAATGGCAGAAAATTCCAATACATGGAATCAAAGTTCCACAATTTTCCTTTATGCAATTAGATGGCGCAGACATTGTTCTTGGTGTAGAAATGCAATCAACTGGTGAGGCTGCATGTTTTGGGGATAGCTTTTATGATGCATTATCAAAAGGACTGACCTCTGTTGGATATAATCTACCAAAAAGTGGTGCTGCGTTGATTACAATTGGAGGAGCAGAAAACAAAGAAAAATTACTTCCAACTATTGCACTACTAAAAAAATTAGGGTTTAAACTAATGGCAACAGAACATACTGCAGAATTTTTAGAGGAAAAACTTGGTGATGTTGAAATTGTACATAAGATTAGTGAACCAGATAGAAAACCTAACATTGCTGATCTTTTACATGAACGAAAAATTGACTTTATTGTAAATATACCAAGTACATCTACTCTCGAAAAATATGTTGGGATGTTATATGATGAATATCAAATACGAAGAAAATCACTTGAATTGGGAATTCCAGTTCTAACTACGCCTGAATTATCAGAATCATTTTGTAAAACCCTTGAATGGCTGCAAACAAATGAAACTACCAAGAAACCATTACAGCCATACGAAAATTAGATCAAATTCTCTAATATCGACTCATTTCCAATTATAGTTCCATCTAATGTAACTATCCTAGCTTCTTCTATGTGTTTTAATTTTTCAATTATTGGAGAGATTGATTTCTTATAAAATCGCTTTTGTGTTGCATAAAAATATGGATTGAATGATGGGACAATTGTAATTTCTAATTCACCAAACGACGATGTAAAAACCTGGTCTTTTTTTGCTTTTAATGAAATCCATACACGTTCTCCATTTAGCAATGAATCATTATTAAAAAATACTGGGTGGATATGTCCCATTATAATTTTTTTAATTCCTGAAAAATTTTTTGTTGGTAATGCATGTCCATGTGTTAACAATACATCATCTATAACGAATCCTATTGAATTTGTTACAGTAACATCTTTTGGAATTAATCTTTGAATATTTGCATCATGATTACCTGGTATCAAGATCAAGTTAGCATATCTCTTCATTTCTTCAAAGAAATGAGGAACTTCTTTCCATTCTGCATTAGAAATTCGTTCAATGCTTGATTTAATATCACCTAAGAAAATAATTGATTCTGGGTTTTCCGATTTAATTATTTTTTTTAATTTTGTAATTGTTTCATTTACAGAAGAATTTTTTCCTATCTCAATTTTATTTGATGCAAAATCATTTTCAAATCCAATATGTAAATCTGTTATCACTAAATATTTTTTTTCCCCTTCAAGCAATAATGCTGGTTCTGATTTAATAATTCTAATTTTCACCATAACATTATAGGTCTGTACTAGATTAAATTCTTATGAATGAGAAATCTAGAAAAATGAATGAAGTTATTTCGCAAAATCGTGTTAAACTTCATTTATTTGAGCCTAGCCAAAGAAGTATTTGGACAATTGTTGGTAAAGAAAAGGAACATTGGCTAGATCCAGAATCAAATTTTTGTTCGTGTTCTGGATACTATTTTGGAATGCTGAAAAACAAAAAGCCATGTTATCATATAGAATCAATTCATATTGCAAGACAAGAAAAAAAATTTGAAACAATAAAATTTTCAGATGAAGAGTATGATAGTTTTATCTCCAGTATCTTAGATGAGTTATAATTATTCTAATTTAATCTCAAAAAGATCATCTTTTGAAACACCTTTCCAAACTCCAATCATTCCTTCAGGTTCGCAAGGTTCAACTTTAGTAATTTTTTGTATTTTAATATGGTCTGGATTTGGCGGCATCCATAGCATTGCCATATAATCACCAATTTCACCTGCCTTCTGAGGACTTGCACTAATTATGTTATCCTTGGAAAATCCCTTAGATTCAAGGGCAGTAATTGCTTTTTGTTCCAAGTCCATTCTTCCATGGGTAAATAAATAGACATTTTTTGTTGTATCAACTTCAGACATAATTTATCAATTATCTTATACCAAATAAATTTTTGAATTAATTTAACACATATCAGCATTAGGTTTTTAATATGGTACAGCAGTCGTTGAAATAATGACATCTGCAGATAAATTTGGAATTGCATTTGCAATTGGAATTACTGCTGTGATGATAGGCCTAATTTCTGGTGGAACATTTGAAACATCACAACCATCACCAATTCAATCAGCACCTACTCAAACATATTCACCACCTCCACAGGCGGCTGTTGAAGAATCAGCACCTGCACAAGCACCAATAATGACACCAAGTGATGATGATCTCACAGATGTTTTATCTTACAACATACGTGGTGCTGTAGTTGATAGTATAGTTGGTGATTCTGATAACAACTCTGTCAATGTTTTAATTGATGCAAGACTAGATGGTAACCTAACTATTACTATCTCATCAAGCGTTGTTGAACCATTTGCCGATGGTACATATTTTGTTTTAGTTGATGGTGAGGAAATTCATGATTTCACACAAACAGGTTCAATATTGAGCATTCCATTTTTAGCGGGAGCCACTGAGGTTACTATCTTAGGAATTAGTGATGATTATGTAGCAGCACAAGCAGCTGACAAAGCAGCAGCTGAACATGAAGCAATGATGGCAGAGAAAGCAGCAGCTGACAAAGCAGCAGCTGAACATGA
>MDSW01089465.1_pt1 | contig 17554 bp, 18 predicted proteins | sample 811171 | NCBI WGS metagenome assembly MDSW01 (sample SAMN05326641, study PRJNA326480) | marine metagenome | isolation source: seawater | place: Atlantic Ocean: North West | collected 2012
AGTTCTAAACTTGATACCACTCGCTGTACCTGTACCAGCAGCCTCAGTTCCTATCTCCAAGAAGCTAGAAGCATGCTTGAAGAAAGATCTCTCGTAGTTAGAGGAGTCGGTATAAGTTTCATATAAATTTATATGCCTACTGTTTGTGCCGTTGCGTATTTCAAAATTACCAGAAGCAACTATCTCTTTAGATGTTATCCCCCTTAGTCTTAGTAACTCTGCAATCCCATTACTAGAAGTAACTTGCAGAATTATGTCTTTTCCAGACCCAGTGTTCCTGATGATGAGATCTTTAGAAGCGTCCTGAGAGGATATGTAATTAAAATTTCCTGCTGTATGTAGATTTAAACTACTACCACAAAAATGACCTGATGTGCTAGTAATAGAACCAGCAGTCACTGCATTTCCTGCATAACTTATAGTCATACAATCAATAGCATCCGCTGTGTTTCTGAACTTAAACCCGTATCCTGATCCACCTGTTGTAGCTAACCATTCTTGGAAAGTTCTGACTTGATAGCCATTAGCAACATAAACATTACCACTTACTGACCATATACCTGCTTCGTTTGCTTTGAACTTTGTATTTCCATCAATGGATAGGTTGACTTGATCTTTCTGAGGTGAAGATGTGTAATCAGATCTATAAAAACCTGTGTCATTTCCACCAGTAAATGATATAGCAGGATCTCCTCCAGTCCCATCAGGGATTCTTAATCCTTTGGTAAATACATTTTTAACAATACCCCCATCTAATCGGAAATATTCTGTATATCCTCCAGAACCATCGTCATTTTGAAATACTATATTTTGATCATCAGCAAGATTCCTAATGACTAAATTACCTACTCCTGCGTTCGATATATAAGAAACATTATTATGATGGAACAACTGTAAGTCAGTCGAGTTACCAAATGTAAGTCGGCTAGAGTCTGGGAAAACTGTGTAAGGAACTGTACCTAATGAACCATCCAAACGGAAGTATTCAGCCACTCCGCCAGACCCATCATCAGATTTAAATATAATGTCTTTATCATTTGCCGTGTTCTCAATGTAAAGATCACCGACAGTGTTTTTTACAAAACCATTTGTACTATTATGAGTAAGCCAAATGCCTGAACCAACATATAAAGAAATATTATCTGGAATATTTACAGAACTAGCCGACCCGTCGAGTCTGAGCAACTCGTTAAGAGTTCCATCAGACGCTCTAAAAATTAAATCCTTATTAGCTGCATCATTTGAAATATAAAAATCCCCTGAGAAGTTTTTATGATGAGTGTTATTTGGGCCATGCTTAATAGAAAAATCATTTGCCCCACCAAAAAACAATTCAACATTATCAGGAATGTTGACGGAAGTAGCCGAAGCATCTAGACGAAGAAGCTCTGTTGTTGAAGCACCTGCTAAAAATATTATATCATCAGCATCTCTTGATGTTTGTATCTTCAGGTTATTGAACCTTGGTGCTATTGTGCTGTCTCCGCCATCCCCACCAACTTGTATAACTCCACTGTTAGTGTTTCCTAACTCAAGGTATCCAGTGCCGTTAGCTTTTAATGCTGCGTTATTGGATACAAAAAGATTAGAAGCTGTTAGATCTCCATGAATTGTTGATCCAGATGCCGAAGTACTCAGCTTAAGTATGTTGTTATAGTAGAGAGAAACAGCTCCGCCATTGATAAATGATGCATACTGAGCAGTATCAAGATGATTACGAAAAATTAAATTTGTGGCATGTAACTCAAGATTTCCAGTACCAACATCCTTGATTATACTATCCGATCCATCGTGTAGGAGCTGTAGATCATTGCCATCTCCTAGCTTTATAATGCCATTATCAGCAAGTTTAATATTGCCAGTAGTTTCAATTGACTCTGATGGCTCAATAGTTCCAACGCCAACTTTATCTAAAGTAGCTATCTGTTCTTTAAAAAATCTACCTTGTGCCATTTTATATCAATCGTCTTAGTTTAATACTGAAGGTGTGTGCCTGCGTTCCAGTATATGTACCTGCTATTTGTAGTTTAACATTATTGGATGTCGAACTCGATATAGTTCTTAAAAATAAAGTCTTATCATTATCTCCTCCACCTGCTCTATGTAGATCTATTTCACTACTAAACCCGTCATCGCTAGTGGTTCCTCCGTAAAATGCCATGATGCCAGAATAATATACTTCTGAAGAACCTCCTGAAGCTGCGTCATTAGCATGTATTTGGACTGCGTAAGTCCCTAATGGTGTATTCGAACCATCAATTCCAGTGTCTTGGAAGCTCGTAGATATTGTCACTGAAACAGATACCGTCCTTAACTGATCGACAGCACTTCCAGATGTCATGTTCAATCCACCATGCTTGACCTGCCCATTGACATCTAGCTTTACACCCTGAGAGCTTTGTGGAGACGATGTATTAACTCCTACAGATCCATTTGAAGCTACTATAAACCTATCAGTAGCAGACAAACTTTCATCTTTGAATCTTACTGTGTCTGCCCCTACCCATATATCTCCAGTGCCGTTTTCCAGTACCGCTCTTGAGTTGTTATGGTAAATATCAAAATCATTGTCGCTACCAAATCTAGCCTTAACATCATCATTAAATGTAACGTTTCCAGTGAGAGTTCCACCAGCTAGAGGGAGCTTAGTCGCTATTGAATTAGTGATGGTGGTGGAGAAATTGGCATCGTCCCCCAGAGCGGCCGCCAGTTCATTTAGAGTGTTTAGAGCGTCTGGGCTGGAATCCACCAAATTGCTAACTGCTGTGGTTACGTATTCAGTAGTTGCTATCTGTGTTGAATTTGTAGACGATGAAGCTGTGGGTGCTGTAGGAGTCCCTGTAAATGTAGGACTCGTAAACATGGTGGCCTTAGATTGATTGGTTACATTTCCAAGACCTACCTGTGCTGCTGTTACAGAATGCGGATTAGTTGTATCGCTTGTATGGGTTGCTAAGTTTGTGCTAGAGCTGATTCCTAATTCAGTTAATGTTTTGTTTTCCCACTTTGATGTACTGCTATTGTATTGAAGAAGCTCCCCGTTTCCTAATGAGCTTAGACCAATATCACCCATTTCAGCCAGAGTGTCCTCTGTGTCTACAACCGCCTGCACAAACGCTGTTGTGGCGATTTTAGTGCTGTTATCAGAGGTTGATGGGGTTGGTGCTGTAGGGGTTCCTCCAAAAGCAGGATTGGCTAGCGTTGCTATACCTAATTCCGCGAAAGTTTTATTATGCCACTTTGACCCTGATCCATAAGCCAATAAAGAATCTGATGCTGGAACTCCAGAGATAACAACATCATTCATCTCTGATAATTCATTTTCAGCGGTTACTGCACTCTGAACAAACTGTGTTGTAGCTATTTTTGTAGAATTATCCCCTGAAGACTGCGTTGGGGCGGTCGGATTCCCAGTCAATGCAGGACTTGCAAGAATCGTTGACTTGGATTCGTTAGTTACATTACCCAAACCAACATCACTGGCTGTTATGTTACCTATGGCTGTGGTTACAAATGCCGTTGTCGCTAATCTAGTTGTGTTGTTACCTGCCGATGGTGTTGGGGCTACTGGTGTCCCTGTGAATGTAGAGTTGGCGAACATTGTCGCCTTTGACTCGTTAGTTACGTTTCCTAACCCAACTTGTGTCGCTGTTACTGAGTGCGGATTGCTCGTACTTGCGGTATGCGACGACAGAGACGATGTAGTTGCTATCCCAACTTCTGATAGAGTTCTATTTTCAAATCTACTATCAGAATTATCATAAACTAATATTTCACCATCAGATATCGATGACAACTGTACATCTGTTGCGTTAGAAATTGATACAGATGAAGAGGTTATGTATGACTGTGCTTTTACAAAAGCTGTACTTGCTGCTTTTGTAGAATTATCTGAACTTGCAGGTGTAGGTATGGTTACAGTCCCTGTAAATGTAGGACTGCTAAACATAGTTGCTTTAGACTCATTGTCTACGTTGCCTAGTCCAACTTGAGATTTAGTTACAGAATGAGGGTTACTAGTCGAACTTGTATGTGAAGTTAACGAGGAGCTTGAAGCAATGCCTGCTTCAGATAATGTTCTGTTTATCCACTTGGAGGTGCTTGAGTCGTATTGTAAAACCTCATCATTTGATATTGATGTTATTTGTGTGTTACTTAAATCGCCTACACTAAAGCTTACATTTCCTACTGCTGTTGTAACGAACTGTGTTGTTGCTAACTGAGTAGTATTAGTCCCTGATGATGCCGTTGGAGCTGTAGGTGTGCCAGTTAAAGAAGGGCTTGCAAGAGGAGCCTTCAAAGCTAGCGAATTGGTTACACTGCTAGAAAACGAGGAATCATCACCCAACGCAGCTGCCAGTTCATTTAGCGTATCTAAAGCAGCTGGAGCTGAATCCAGTACATTAGCTATAGCAGTTGTTACATATTCAGTAGTTGCTATTCTTGTGGAGTTATTGCTAGCTCCTTGAGTTGGTGCTACAGGATTTCCAGTAAAAACTGGATCTGCAAACATGTTAGCCTTTGATTCATTTGTGACGTTACCAAGCCCCACCTGAGATGCTGTCACCCCATGAGGGTTGCTTGTGCTTGACGTATGGGAAGCAAGACTTGATGAAGTCGCTAATCCTGCTTGAGTAGCTGTTTGGTTAATCCACTTACTAGACGTAGAATCATAAGCTAGCAATGCATTGTCTGCTGGAACCCCAGTGATTGTTACGTCATTTAGCTCTACTAGCTGATTCTCTTGATTGATCGCTGAAGTTACAAACTGAGTAGTTGCTATTTTGGTGCTATTGTCTCCTGCACTCTGTGTAGGAGCCGTCGGGCTACCTGTAAGGGCAGGGCTAGTAAGCATCGTCGCTTTAGATTCGTTCGTAACATTCCCAAGCCCAACTTGCGAAGCTGTGACATTATGAGGATTGCTAGAGCTGCCAGTGTGAGAAGAAAGAGATGCAGTAGTTGCAATACCTGCTTCTGAAAACGTTCTATTAATCCATCTTGATGTTGTTGTGTCATATTGAATGATCTCATCATCGGAAAGAGAACTAATTGATACATCATTCAACTCAGACAGCTCATTCTCTGTTCCGATAGCAGAATCCACATAAGCGGTAGTTGCTAGCTTGGTACTATTATCTCCTGCGCTTTGAGTAACAGCTGTTGGATTCCCTGTAAATACAGGGCTTGTGAACATGGTTGATTTAGATTCGTTAGTAACGTTGCCTAAACCTACCTGAGTAGCTGTTACGCTATGAGGATTTGATGTGCTACTTGTATGAGTTGTTAAGCTAGATGAAGTTGCTAATCCTAGCTCTGATGTCGTTTTGTTAAGCCATTTGCTTGAAGAGCTATCATATTGAAGCAATTCTCCGTTTCCAAGAGATGTGATATTCACATCATCCATTTCACCAATGCTATTCTCTAAATTGATAGCAGAAGTTACGAATGCAGTAGTGGCTATCTTTGTTGAGCTGTCACCTGCTGATTGAGTTGGAGCGGTGGGGTTTCCCGTTAAAGCAGGGCTAGCTAATGTAGCCTTCGCATCTAGTGCAGTTTGAGTGGCTGTTGAAATTGGTTTATTAGCATCACTTGTATTGTCAACGTTTCCCAAACCAACCTGTGATTTAGTAACACTATGCGGATTGCTAACATTTACAGTGTGAGCTGTTAAGTTAGTAGATGTGGCAAATCCCAACTCATTTATAGTTCTGTTTATGAACTTTCCGCTAGTTGAGTCGTACTGAAGTAGCTCATTATCAGCTATTGATGTTAAATTTACATCATTAAGCTCTGCAATTGTGTTCTCGCTCTCTACAGCCGACTGAACAAATGCTGTGGTTGCAAGCTTTGTGCTGTTATCTCCAAAACTCTGAGTAGGCGCAGTTGGATTGCCTGTTAGGTTTGGGCTGTTTTTAGGAGCGTATGAAGTTTCAACGGTGACTTTTGAAACCTTTGATTCTACTGAAACTAAATTGGGAGTTACAGCTGGAGTTACAGTGACAGAATCACCGCTAACAACAGTTATTACTTTGTTCTGTTGTGGTGTGTTGACAGTAACTTTCTTGACTGTCTGTTGAACCGTTGCTGTGACATTCGACATTATGTAACTTCGTGCTTAATATCAAACTCAAGCCTCACTGACTCTACGCATTCGTTTGAGGAGTTAAATATTTTCAAGTCACCTCCTACTGTTACGTCTGTATTTGGAAGAGCGGTGGCTTGAGCTGTGTTCCACAACAGTTTTACATTGGGCTTTGTGTTAGCATCTACATAATGAAACGTTATCCTTCCAGATGCCGAAGTTAATGAATCTACTTGATCACCTGAGAATGATCGATCTATTTTCCCTGCGCTTTTCCTAAGAACCATTGAGGCTGTAAATCCACTAGTAAAATCCTGAACATTGTCATTATCATCAGGAACTGTTACCTCTACTGTTTGTTTTTGCCCTCTTTTTAATATAGTGTTGTTTGCCATTGCGGAATTTCCCAGTTTATTAGTAATTTCCGCTCTCGACCCCTTTTCGTCAACTTTTCCTTTTTAACACTTAGCTGGATTTGCTCCATGAGAAGTAGCTGATTGATTTCTACCCTGTGGAACATTGTCCATTTGTATGTGCAGTCCTTTTATATTAACATAAGTATCAGTTGGGTTATTACCAGCAGCAGATGGGAATGTTTTAAGCTCATTCCCAGTGCCATGCCCCCCATCAGATTGTCCTCCTATATAATGGACGCATCCTGACGCAGTGAATGAATATATATCAGCCCCTCCATGAAATGGCATGCCGCTAGCTGTCGGGTTACTGCCATTTCCATCCTGCATTTCAAATAACACGTAAACAACATACGAGCAATCTTTGTATAAATTAGCACACCTTAGTGCATACTGTCCTCGATACCCATTGGAGCTGTCACTAGAGTCACCTTGACTCCAGTATCCGTTAGTACCATTTTGCCCAAATAAAGCATCAGTAGCTGCGTTGCTACCATTGTAATTAGGGTGACTGTCAGGAGTTCCTTCAGCATTATGATTAGATTGCCCAGTAGCCTCATGATACACTCTCGCCAAGCTCCCTCCTTGATGGTACTCCCAAAGAAAAACCTTGGGGCAACCACAAGAGTGCATGTATTCGTATTGCTCTGTGCATCCAGCATATATTGGAAAGAAAGATCCAGATGTGTCAACTGAAGTGATCCCTCCTGATGGAGTCATGTATGGTAACTTGTCACAACAATGTATCATGTTTTGAATCACCTTATCTGGTGCAAATGCCTGTCCCTCCGTTGAACTGCTGTCAGTCTTTGAGAAAAAAGGAGGATCTCCTCTAAATTTCCACCCTCCCCCATCATCCGCTCCATAGTGCTTGGTATTAACGCCAGTACCTTGCTCAATGCGGTTGGCTTTATATATATAATCTTTTGATGTATATGACATTATACCCCCCAAAAATAATGAGTGGTTCCGCAACTTTTGTGCTGAAGGCTATGAGTTACAGTCTGGAATATTTGAGTTATGGCTCCATCTTCTACTTTCACTTTGCCTATTTCTATATAGCCATTGGTTGCTGTGCTTGTTGTTAAAGTGCTAACCTGCTCTATTTCTGCATCCTCTGTGCCGTTTCCGCAATTATCAACAGGTGTGTACTTTAACTGTATAACGTGTTCTCCGTCACTGTTTGATACAGTCAATGAAGGTTCGTTTCCTGCACCTGTTCCGCTATCAGTTATCGATGCTGGATGGCTTATTTCAGTGCTTCCAATCTTTGGGACAAAATTGTTAATAGTCCCATAAAATACAGAAACCCCTAGTGGGTCTGCTTCAGCGTCTTTTTGATAAATCTTAAAAGGAAAATATTTTGTAGGAGTCAACGCTGACGGTAGTGCTTCAAATATTATTGAATTAGCATCCTCTATGACCTTTATGCCTTTTCCTGCTACAATTTTCTTCTGTATTGGAGCTTCTTCAATAGCTTGAGCTAATTCATTAAATGCCTGTGCAAGTAGAGGCTCTCTTTGGGATTGGAGTCTAGGCAGTTTTCTGTTAGGTATTTTGTAGGATTGTATTCCTTGCATGTCATCTTCCGTATATAAGTTTATCCCATCCCCTTCTTCCTGATAGCTTCCAAACTTTTTTTACTATACCTCCATCTCCAACCTCTTCAAAGCTACCAGAGACTAACAACCAATCTCTTTTCCATCCACCATCGCCATCTGGTGTCGGAGCAGGAGGTATTCCCGTTCCTGTGTAAAATCCAGAGTCTATGTACCCAATGTTTGTTATCTCAGAGGCCAATTGAGACTTAGCTGCTTTTGCAAAAACTTTGCTTTGTTCGTAAGTGATAGTTGGATCTAGATAAGAGTCTATGCCTGCTTTCTCGTTCGCTACCCCTGATTCGAGTTGAGACGGAAAACCCTTAAATGTTCCATTGTCATTAAAAGCAGGTTCAAACTTTCCAGACCATGTTGTAAAAGTAGGATGTGTATCTATTGGCTCATTAGCCATTGATGCCTTTATTGTCGTAGTAACTTGACCATCTGAATCTGGATCTATCCCATCAAAGTTAAGGGTTATTTGAGCCATTCCGCCTGCAAGAAAAGTTACTGTCCCATCAAGCCTTTTGAGAAAAGAATATCTAGGATGGCTTTTCATGGAAAGCGCCTTTTTTACAGCTGTAGTGTCACCACATTCTGCAACAATTGAAGCTGTGACTACTCCTGTTTCATCAAAATTTGTTGTTCTTGATGTTATGTAAAACTCTTTGTTGTTAAGAATAGCCATTATGCATCTCCGTATATATCCTTATCCCAGCCTCTTCTCCCAGAAAGCCTCCACTCCTTTGTAATAGTTCCAATAGTCTTTTTTCTTCTATCGCCTTTAGCTGGGCTTGTGAATGTTGCGGAAAATCCAGTGTATAGCCAGTTTCTACCTTTTGGAGTTGGCGCGTCTCCTTCTGGTTCCATTCTTTTTCCTAGTCCATTTATGCTTGGTGTTTGGTCTGACTTAAAGCTCATTGTCCATGTTGCTGAAGCGTTAAGATAAGATGTAACGCCTGCCATCCTGTTTTGATCACCAAATTGTGCTGGCAACCCTCTAGAATTTAATGCACCTATCGGGCCGTCATTTTTCTTTGAATACTTTACAGGGAACCCTTTGAAAACTCCTTCTTCAAAAAGAGCTTGGTGTATTGGTGCGCCTTGCGCTCCTCCTATTTTTGTTTTGAAATCAGGATGAGTGTCTATTGGTTCCGATGTGGTTGTAATGTCTAAATTGAATATCTCTTCATCTGAAGTTTGCTCATATTCAACACTTCCTGAAGCCACACCATCTTGATATGTAGTGGACGCTGATTTGAAATTCCCGTGTTGGACTCCTCCCTTGAAAAAACCATTACCACCATTTGTGTTTGCGTCAACAAAGTTAACTGTTGACCCTATAGGCTCTTTGGTTTTGTAATTACCTATTTTAACTGAGCTTCCAACAGTTTCATATAACCCTGTTTGTCCTTTGATAATTGCCATTATTTACGATCTAGTTAGTCCAAATGTTGGGGAGTCTCCATTTCCTCTAAGCGCTTCCAGTATCCCCTGTTGCATCTGATTCATAGCGTTCATTTGTTCTAATTGCTTCTCCGCAGCTATAGCAGCTCTCTCTCTTAATGCGTTAGCTTGAAGCTCTAAATCTCCTGCAACTCCTCCGCCACCTCCAATTTTGGCTAAGCTTGATACACCTCCTAGCCCTAGCCCTATCGTCTGCCTATCTTTGTTTGCTCTGTCTTGAGCAACTACCGCCATCGCCTCTTGCCTTCTTTTCTCCATCAAGAATTCATTGGCTGGCCCGTCCATTTCTCCTGTAGCCATGCCTTTCAAAGATTTCTCAAACTGCCTGACTATAGAATCTACAGCTTTTTCATCTTCCAAAGCATTAAGTGCTTTTGTTGCCTCCTTTGCTCTTCCCGTTTTTCTGCCAAACTTATCTTTTTCTTCTGAAAGAGATTTTAGTTTTAGAACTTCAAAATCCCTCTTATTGTCGTCCATCCCTCTCTTGGCCGCATCAGCTTGTTCGATTTGGGTTTTAAGTATCTTCTCTTGTTCTTTGCGATATTTTTCTGCTAGAGATAATTTTTGTGCTTCAAGAGTTTTTAAGTTTAATTGCTCTTTTTCCTTAACTGATGCCTCTTGTTCAGACAATTTACCCGTTGACCTATCTAGAGCTTCTCTAGTCCTTGTATTTCTCGTTATTTGCTCTTCGAGATCAAGAATTTCTACTTTTTTCTCAATTAATCCTGCAAGAGTGGTATCTTCTTTGTTTTCTGCCTCTATTTGTTCTGTCAACAAACGTACTCTTTCTCTAGCGAAATCAACCATCACCATGTGATCTTTTTTCTTCTGTCCGTAGAGTTCGTTAGTTATTTTCTCCAACGCGAGTTGTTGCGCTGTTGCCTGAATTAAATCTGCCCTAATATCATCTATATCTTCCAGCTCTTTCATTTGAGCTGTCAAAACTGATGTTACTGCCCCTTCTCCTCCTTTTTTAACTTGATCTGGAGTGTTTGATTCTTTAAGAGCTTTATCAATTTCCGCTGTAATTTTTTCATTTTCTTTTTTTGCATCCGCTTGCAGTTCCGCGTATGCATCTTTAATATCAGCGCCTCCATCAGAAACTTTTTTAATAAGCGCCTCAATCGCAAATCCTATTCCTACTAATACTGCTAAAACAACCGTGCTTGCCATCAATGTCCTTAGAGACAATGTTAACCCTTTAATTGCTATAGCCAACCCAATCGTGGCAGTTCTAGCAATACCGCATAACTTTATGAATCCTATAAAGAAAGGCTTGGATACCGCCCATGCAGCCATCATAACTTTGCCGAAAACTTTAGCTCCCCATATCCCCACAAAAACAGTAGCAGCTGCTATCATTGCGCCTATTGATGCAAGTATCACATTAAAAACTCCAGTCAAATCCCCCATTCCACCAACGGCTTTAGTTAACCCAGTAGCAAAGGCTTTTACTTGAGAAGACATGTTTTTTAAAGCGTCGGTTAAGCCTGCGTCTCCCAAAGCTTGCACTAATCCTGTAAATGCTGATTTTACCAATTTGAATGCAGAGAATAACGTTGTTTTCAACTCATCCGCTGCGTCCTGTGCCGCTCCTTGGTTGTTCTTTAATTCAGCATTTAGCTTTCTAAAATCCTTAATTCCCTCTACTAGAACTGTACCTGCGGCTGCTTGTCTTATTCCGAAAATCTTACTCGCCTCTCCTGCCACCCCGAATGAATTGCTCAGTCTGTCCAAAACTGTATCCATGCCATGTATAGCTGGGTTTACCTCCTCGGTTGTTAACCCTATTCTAGCTAAAGCATCCGCAGTTTCCTTTGTTGGACTCTGCAATCTCATTAGAACCATTCTTAAACCAGTACCTGCCATTGATCCTTGCAAACCTGCGTTGGATAGCGTTCCTACAGCTGCTGCGACATCTCTCAATGGAATACCAGCTCCTGATGCCACTGGGCCTACGTACTTAATGGCATCACCAAGTTGGGTCATATTGGTGTTACTGCTTGATATAGTAGTCGTTAAATCATCTACAACGTCAGTCATGTAATGAGCATTGATGCCAAATGCTTGCATTATATTTGTAGCGATATCAGAAGCTCTACCCAATCCTATCATTCCTATCTGAGCCAAATTCAATACAGCCTCTTGAGAATCAAGAATCTCCTGCACTTCCATTCCTGACATTGCAAGGAACCTCATACCTTGAGCCACTTCTGTTTGAGTAAACACAGTTGTTTTACCAAGCTTAGCAGCTGCTTTTGTTAAATCATCAAACTGACCTTGTGTAGCTCCAGAGGTCACCTTAACTCGCATCATTTCATGCTCGAACTGCGCTAGTATATCTGTTGTTGTTCCAAATAACCTTACAGCTCCATAAGCTGAAAAGAACCCTGCTGTAAGCCCAGTCAGGTTCCTTTTGATTGCCTTCATCGAGGTACCCAAACCTCTGATTCTTTTGCCAGTTTGATCAGATTGAGTGGCGGTTCTTTTAAGTTGACTGGAAAGCCTCTGAAGAGCTGCATTTATATCAGCTGTATTCCCTTTGATGTTTATCGCTATTGTTGCTTCCGCCATACTAAAAAGTAAGTCTTATAAGCAAAATATCAAGACGATAACAATTCGCTAGCTAGATCATCTGTTGTCTGATGCCCTGACCATTTGCACTCGTTCCCCTGCTTTATGTACCACATGTGTTCGAAAGCATACACGCATATAAGTGGCATTTTCGCGTAAACGTCAAAGGCAGGCATTTTAGTTTCTTCACTAACTACAGAAATAACTCTAACCGTAGGCAGTGGATGAGCTAGATCTCTTGGATCTCTTTTTTTTTGTCTCCTCCTTGAATATCCTCGTTTGGCAACGGCTCTGCCTTAGTGCTTGTGGCATCCTGCAAGATGGTCACAACTTTCTCAAGAAGAGTTGGAATTTGGCTAGGCTCAACTTCCATGCCCATTTCAAATGCCTTTTGTTTGAATTTTGCTTTTGGATTTTCTTCAAGGCATGATATTTCAGACAACTCCTTATGCTCTGCTGTATGGATATATATGAATAATAATACCTCTAATATAACGTTATCAATCTCGTCGATGTTAGCTCCCTGTATTAACTGACATCCTGCTTCCGCCATGAAACCAAGCGTCGCTAAAGTTACTGGTTTTACCTTTATTCCTAATAGGTCATCTGTAAACTCTTCACCAGTTAAGAACTTTTGAACAACTTGATCGCTGTCCAAAGTCTTCTGTATGTTTGGTTCTATCTCTTCAACTAATTCTTCACTCATATTTTTTTACACCTTGGATCATTAATCATTCTCTCATACCTCTTGTCGTCTTCAGTCACCCAAATAGTATGCTTGCCAACTTTAAAACCATGCATTGGCTTTGCTTTTTTTAAAGAATCATTGAAAACCCTAAAGTTTTTTACAGAAGCAATGGCGTAGCTTATTGGGTCATCAGGTTTTTCCTCTATCGTCTTCTTGAAGTTTTTATAAGCTTTGTAAACTTCGCGAGCTGATCTTTTGCCGTCTATTGATTCGTTTTCAAACAACCATGTGACTTGCAACTTCCCATCTTGAATGCGCACAGAGGCAGGGTCATCAGGATCAAAGAATTCAAAATCTAAAGCTGTAAGGATAGCAGCTAGTTCTGTGTCTTTTGTGGTGAACCAAGAGTCACCTCTTTCAATTAATTTCATTCGTTTTATGTCACCCTATTGGTGAGTTTATAGGGTTAGAATTTTAAGCCACTAACCTTGGCTTTGTTAATTAACTTAACGGAATACCGTAGCTTGTGGCTCTAACCGAGGTCTTAACATGCTCCTCATTAGCTTTATCAATGGTAACTTCATCAATAATGCATTCAGCAGCTGCTGGGTTTCCATGCTCAGTTGCTGCTTGGAGTGCATCTGCAAGCGCTGCTCCTACTATCAAGCTTGAAGGTATACCAAGAAAATCTACTGATATCTCTTCAGTTTTCCTGTAAAAAGCAACACTCTTAGTGTCTCCATTTTTGTCTTTCAGCTCTTTGATGTTTATACCATTAGTTTGCGAGTAAGACTGAGCAGGCGATGTTGCTCCACCTGCGGCTGAAGTTACCCCAAACGTTAACTGTTCTCCCTTGATTATTGCCATGACTAAAAAATTATGCGGTGTTTATTCCTCCGTAGAATACGCCAGAAATTGTTGTTTTTTGAAAATCTTCGTTAGACTCTTCTTTTGCAATACTATTCACATATATTTTGGAAGCATTGGCTGACTCTGAACTATTATCATCAGGGTCTAAACCAGCTATATCACTTGCAGTTGCTAGAACTGAAATTAGTGCTTTTGCTGTAGTGATACCATAACCTGTCGCTGTAAACTCTCCATGTGGATTGTAGAATCTAACGCAGGCATACTCTCCATTTTCTAGATAAGCTTCAGTTTTATCAATCCTAGTAGTAATACTCACAGACTCAGTGGTTGTTAAGCCAGCTGCTTCTGTGGTTCCTATTCCGAATGCTATTTGATCTTTAATTGCCATTGTTTTTTCTAACTACTGTAAATTTGCCATCATGGTATAGACCAGTCAACAAAAAGATTATTTTATGTCAAGCTTCTGAAGTTCCTATGTCTCTTAATGATATTGTATCTGTTCTTGTTCCTCTTTCGTAAGGGTGAGGAGCATATAAAATCTCCACCTCTATAATATGATGTGGTGCGCCACCATCTACTTTAGCTTCCGATACCGTGGTGGAAATTCCAGTTCTACAGGTGTTTTCTAGCTTTAAATCGATAGATCCGTCGTAATCAGTTTCTATCACATCTCTCATTCTATTTAGATAATAAACCGCTGAGTTTCTCCTGTCATCTGCGTTCCAATCTATCAGTGGATTTCTTTGACTAATATTAAGTCCAAAGGTTATTGTTCCATTTATTTCTACAATATCTTGGCTTCCTGCCTTAAATGGCTCTTCTTCTTCCTCCCAAGAGAGTATATTTATTAGAGGTAAGTCTCTCTTTGAATATTCTTCTTTCTCGTCATTGCCGAATACCAGTTTTACTCCTTCTAAACGCCTCCCATTGCCAGTTGCGTATTGCAACCGTCTAAACATCACTGCTAATGGAGCAGATCCTATTTCAAAGTTTTCAGCCACTTACTCTAATTTGTTTTGCTATTCTGCCTAATCTACTTCTAAGTCTTTGCCTTGTCTTCTTCTTTTGAGCAGGAATTATCTTGATTGCTTTTATTCCTTTAGCTTTTCTTGCAAAGACAAAGTCTCTTCCAAAAACCATGCCTCTTTGATATCTTCCCTTTCTCCATGCTGATTTTTTCAATGGTATAAACAAATGTGGAGCCGTTCTTGGTCTTCTTACTTTCGTTCCGTGTTCAAGAAACCTCATTACTGGGTTTAGGTTTTCTATTCTAAAATGAATTATATTTGGAGTCCTTCGACCTGCATTTACAACAGTCCAATCTTTTCTAGTCCTGCCCGACCATCTTTTCGGAGTTTTAAGGGCAAGATTTCTTCTTGTTTGATTTGCTTCCTTCTCGATGGCTCTATGCGCTGCTGTGTTAAGCTCCTTAGGTATTCCTCTAATTAGTCCAGATACTTTTCGGATATTATGACTCAATGAGAATCTAGCCATTACACCGCACTCCTACGCACCTCTTTTAAGAGCCTCTTTGCCTCCTCTGGGATGTCTTTGACTGGAATAGGGTTTCCGTCACCAAAAAGGGGTGACTCTTCGTTCTCGTCAGTAAATGCGCTTGCAATGATAGCTGTAGCTCTTCTGACAGCTACTGGAAAGTTCGTGTCTGTTGGAACTTCGGTGTTTGATGATACAGCATAGCCAAAAGTGCCTTTTACGGTTATGTCTAAGTCTGAGTCAAAAATGTACCCGTCATCTCTTAATATCTTCCAAATGGAAGATCTATTCCTTCTTAGTCTAATTCTTCCATCATCGTACCCAGTGTAAGCATCTGGTTCCAATATAGTGTCCTCTTGCTTCACTTCTGTAAGAGTTATAATTGGAAACGGGAGGTAGATCATGTGAGGTGTAATATCACGATAATCTACAAGTAAAGAAGATGATGTGTGGTCGTGATACCAGAATGACCTATTGCAAAATTGATCAACGTATCTACTAGCATAATTGATAGCCTCCTCTGCTACTGAGGTAGGTATGTCCCTGTCACTTGTATAGCTTCTTACGTCGCCAACAGTGCAATATGGCTTTGAAAGCGCCATTTTTAATCAGCAGTCTTCTTAGCTACTTTTTTCTTAGCAGGCTCTTGTTTGTTAACAAGGTCTTCTCTCCACCAAGTGACTTTATACATTTTGCTGTAGTTAGCCCCTTCACCGCAATCTTGTACTGTGAATTTACCCTGTTTGCCTTTTGATGCTTCTTCTAAAATTTTTTTAATGTCTTTTTCGCTGCTCATTTTACCCAAAAAGGTTTAGTTTTTTTATTCATGTAATGCTTGCTGCCAGACTTTTGCCTTAGATCAGTTAAGTAATTTTTGATATCGCTCTTATTCTTGCCAGAGATAAACTTTAATGCATCTGTCCTTTCCTCCTCAGATAAAGGAAGGTCAGCGATCCATCTTTTTGCTGTGGCTTCGTTCATATTTAATCTTTCTTATTAGCGATCTTTTTAGCTGCTTTTTTTGCTGTTTTCTTGTCTTCAGCCCAATCGTCCTTTGAAGCCGCTTCCCATTCTGAAGCAGGGATATTGTACTTTTTCCCTTTTTCTGGAATAGATCCAACGACTGCATTTATAATATCAGTCTTCTCGCCTATATACTTAACAGTTACTGTCTTCTTCTTACTCATGATGCTAGATAATTTAATGTCGTACCTAAATACGTCAATAAAAAAGAGGGAGAGCATTTCTGCTCCCCCTCCGTGAATTGTTTGCTAATCCTGTGATTAGTCAACGCTGATTCCCCACTGAAGTGGAGTAATGCTTGCACTTGGAGTCTCAAGAGGCTGGAAGTCTCTACGGAAACTTGCAACAACCTGATTAGACTGAGAAGTGATGTCACGGTCAGTCTCGACTGTGAAGTCTCTTCTTACACCAACAACGAAGCTAGGCTTATGAACAATTAAGAACTGTCCTTTTACGTTGTTTGATGCAGTAGCATTTACCTTACCGTCAGTATGTACAGCGTCACTAAGAAGTGCTGAAGGAATTACCTTCATGCCGTAAATCTTAGGCACGAAACCTGACATTACAGAAGCATCTGGGCCAACCTTGTCGAGAGTCTCAACAATGTCGAGTCCAACGATGTCGTTGTAAGCCTTGAAGCCAGTAATAATGATTGTCTCATTTGGCTTCATTCCATACTTACCCATTGCCTTACGAGCAGCGAGGATCTTAGCAGCTGTTACAGCGCCACCTACAGTGGTTTTCAATGCTGCGTTAGCGTCAGCTAGCTTACGAAGTCCGTCACAAAGAGTATCAGCAGCGGTTACACCGTTGTCGATAGCTCCACCCTCTTGTCCGTTGATGATAGCATCTTCAACAGCTTCAGCAGCAGCGGAAGCAAGTTGATTAGTTATCATTGGAAGAACTGCCATAATAGCGTCTTCATCTAACTCGTATGAATACTGGACGTAAGCAATGAGCTTCTCAGCATCAAGAGTTACTTCACCAGTAGTCTGAGCTGTATCTGCACTTGGAGCTGTGTTGTCAGCCTTGATTGCAAATGTCGGACGAGTCTTGCCAACAGGGATCTTGAATGGGTTACTTGGCATTGTTACCTCTTGTGAGGCAAACTCAGCTGCAACTGCTGACTCAAGATAAAGTCTTTCCTGCAATACAGAGGAAAGGTCAGTTGGTGTCAACTCAGCTCCTGCACCAGCAGTAGTTGACGTTAGGTCTTTACGACCTGATCTAACGGCAGCAACCCTGCGGTCACCGTGTGATTTAGCGTCTGCAAGAACACTTTCTGGAATATCAGCATCCTGATGCTTTCCAGTCATGATGTTCAAGAGCTGCTTCTGATGAACAG
>MDSW01116288.1_pt1 | contig 17552 bp, 17 predicted proteins | sample 811171 | NCBI WGS metagenome assembly MDSW01 (sample SAMN05326641, study PRJNA326480) | marine metagenome | isolation source: seawater | place: Atlantic Ocean: North West | collected 2012
CTGTCTTACCTCCGTCGCTGGGATCAGCGATGGCACAAGCGACTCTGGGAACGACCCAAGTCAGCTGTCTCAGCCAATACTCCAACGAGTTCTCGTTTGCTTGCTTCATCGCATGGGTGGCCCACAAGCAAGGATTGGATTGCAGGTGAGGTGAAATTCAGAGACGAATTTCTGCGACCGGCTGAAGTTGGAGTTTTGTGGCCGGCAATCGACCCTTCGGTTTGGCCTTCTGAAGAAACCGAACACGAACGTGAGGTATGGGAACGATTTGAACATAAACCAATGGGCTCGTATTTGCTCACAGTTGGTCGTGCTTGTTACATGAAAGGGAGCAAAGAAGCAGTTCAGGTTGCTGCAGCCGCATCACTTCCACTGGTTCACGTCGGTGGGGGTGAAACCGAAGAAATGCTGCGTCAAGCAGAGAAATTCGGTGCAGAATTGTTGATCATGCCACGCATTGATGAAATCCAAATCGCGGCATTAATGAGAAACGCACACGCATTGATTGCAACCGCTCGAACAGAAGGTTTCGGCCTCACTCCAATGGAGGCTACAATGGTTGGGACACCCGCCTTGGTGGTTGACGATTGTGGGTTCACACACACGATTACAGATGGACTCAATGGGCGTCGATTACCATGGCCAAACACAGAAGAAGGTCTTCGAGAATGGACTGAAGCAATACAGCAGGCTGGTGAAAGTGCAAACCGGACCGCATGGTCGAAGGCTGGCCGTGAACGTATCTTGAGTCGATTTTCCGCGAATCATCAGGCTGAGGGATTGGCTCGCAGTCTTGCAGCGATGGGTGTTAAAGTCGAAATCTCGGATCTCGAGATTTTACCCGGGCTTGACCCTGCTTAATTTCAAAATGAGAACAGCGACGTCTGTCCGCCCTCACGAACAAGATTCGCTTTTCGCAACTTCGTGAGTGCTTCATCGATGCGCCGTTGACTGAACTCACGCTCTTCTTGTAAGAATTGAATGAGGCCTTTGACATCAACATGCCCGGGTTTGAGTGACTCTTCTCCAACCTCATTTGTTGGATGATTAAGGAAAATCTCTCGTATTTCATCGAGCCGCTCGGGAACCTCCTTCCCTTTTTCTTCGCAGATGGCCTCAATGGTTCCGAGTGATTTTATCAGTTTGATTCCGGTCTTTGGTCCGATTCCTTTCAATCCTGGATGGAAATCCGTTCCAATCATGATCGCTAAATCGACCAATTGCTCTTGTGAAAGGTCGTGCTCTGCCAACATATCTGCGAGGATGATTTTCTGAGCACGAACGGTTCGGCCATGCCGTTTACTGCCGTCGCTCATGAGATTTCGAACGAGGACAGGGCTTCCATAGAGCAAAGCATCCCAGTCTTGTGTAGCAACGATATCCAATTGACCTTTGACGGCCATTACTGCTGCCTGACCTTCTCCCTCTGCAGCAGCATCAACCCAACGAACGCCGAGTAAATCGAGCATTTGTTTCGTATCCTCAACCATTTCAGGACTGTAGTGAACAATGCGCTGAGCCATCTTTTGAGCAGTTTGGTAATCCCCTTGTTCGAGGGCTTGTTTGTGGGCTGCTTCCGCTTCCAGGCGGCGGGCCCTTCGTGCTTCAAGTTCATCAGCTTTCAGCTCCGGCGATGGTCCATCGAAAATGAACACGGGTTGGATTCCAAGCGAGAGCATGGTCGTGGTTCGAGTCAGAATCCCCATCAGATGGGCAACAACCCTTCCCTTGGAATCACGAAGTGGCCCTCCGTCACCGGTTGGAGAGCGATCCCGAATCGTTGTCAGAAACTGAAAAGCTGTTAGGAAGGCATCAATCCCAACTCGCTTTCCTTTGAGTTCTGCGAGATTGATGTCTTCAGCATTGGTAAGGTCTCGAAGATTGCAGCCCATATGCGATGGTTGAGGTCGAGAGTATGTGATGGTTCGCATGCGGTGCCGTGAAGAACCAGCACCATTAGGAGAGCCTATGGGCGAGTGTATCGTTTCACTGCGGGGGTGGCATCCAGCCCTTGCTATGGCAGAACTTTCTGCTCTTTTTCCCAATGGGAATGTGCGTCCCCTTTCCTCTCCCCGACTTGCGCAAATCGATGGCGAAAAGAACGCTGCGGAATTCTCAATTTCTGCTGGAATTGAGGCTGTTTTCACGAACGGCGTGCATATCAAATGGTCGGGTCATGAAGATTTGCTTGACAATGTGGACCAGTATCTTGAGCACAATTCCCACGAGGGGGGGTCTTGCGCAGTTCATGCGTGGAAGCACGGCCAAGGAATTGATGGATGTTCTCGCACGAAACTTGCAGGGAATATCGGTGGTCTTCTGAGCCGAATGGACGCAACCATCGATCTTGAAAATCCTGACACCACCTTTGGCCTTCTTCTTGATGAACATTCGCAAACAGTCACCTTTGGTTGGTTATTGAACCATGGGCCTACGGGTGATTCGAGCACCGAGCGTCGAGCAAGTCAGCGCCCTTTTTTCAAACCTGTGAGTCTGGAACCAAGACTCGCTCGATTGGCCGTCAATCTTGCTTGCGGCCCCCTTTCAAATGGGGCCTGTCTCGACCCAATGACAGGTACAGGAGGATTCACCATCGAAGCCGTTTTGAGTGGAAGAGGCGCGGTTGGAATCGACCTCAATCAAGGGATGATTGAAGGTGCAAAAGCAAACCTTGCGTGGTCTGGTTCTGACTCGAATCCATTTGTGTATGGCGATGCAACAGACATTCAATCTGTGCTCTCAGAGAACGCAATCGATACCTTTGCAGGCGTTGTTCTGGATCCACCTTACGGCCGAAATTCACAGGGGTCGATTGATCATCAAGAGCTTCTGAACAAAACCCTTTCCAGCGCCATGGAGGTTGTTCACGGTGGCCTCGCCCTTATCCTTCCGACTGAGCACCGTTCCCAAGTATTGACTCGCCCACTCGAAACGTATGAGCGTCCAGCCCTCAAGCACACTTCATGGGAATCAATTGAAGGGATGCTGAATGAAACTGGATGGGTGTACAAAAACGCGTGGTACGTCTCGGTCCATGGTTCCCTTGGACGCGTTATTGTTTACGCAACAAACGCTCCTCGAGGTTGAGTAATTCAATTGCGTCAGATTCACTTGGTTCTGGGAAATGTTCGCGATGCGGACATCCCTCATCCAACATAGCTTCATCTTTCGGATTCAAAACGATGGGATATTTTCGACAGCCCTCAGGACGCACTTCGTAAACGGAACAAACCCCTTCTGCGTTGACATCGGAACTTGCCGTCAACAGGAACACGCATGCGCGTGTCTTCTCATCGTTAAGAAGCGTAAGAATACCGTTGTTTTCCCACGTGAAAGAGTCGAGTTGCATTCCAGTACGACGTGAAAGGCGTTTGGCCTCTGCCTCGGTCACAGGCATGGTGGTTTCCCGACAACACGCTGAGCATCCTGTCGGAATGCATGGAAGTTGCGTAACCATGCCCTCAACGAGAACGGCTTCCCATTTGAACATCGGGGAGGATTCTCAGAAAAATTTCCGATTAGAGTGGTAAATCCGAGGGAGCCGTTCGGTGAGAATAGCGCTCAACTGAGCCATCCTCACGCACAATGAATTTGTTGAAATTCCATTTGATAGCCTCTCTGCCTTCGTGATCTGGAACCTTACAGAGTTCAGCAAACAAGGGATGCCTGTTGTCTCCATTGACCTCAATTTTAGCCATCATGGGGAACGTTACACCGTACTTTGCTTCGCAGAATGAAGCAATTTCTTGATGGGTCCCAGGTTCTTGACCACCGAATTGATTGCAGGGGAAACCGACGACAACCAAACCATCAGATTTCTTTGCGTCATACAAAGCCTGCATGCCCTTGTACTGCGAGGTGAAGCCGCACGCACTTGCCACATTTACGATGAGGTATGTGCGTCCATTGAGATCACGCAAGGTGGTTTTGTCCCCTTCGATGGTCTCAATTTCAATATCTCTCAAGTCGGTCATAAGACCAAGATTGGGCATCTGTTCATGAAGGTGTGGTTTTCGTTTTGATACATTCCTGCAGTTGAAATGTATCACGTAATGGACATCGTATCAAGTCGTTGAATGAAAGAATGTACTAAGCAAACGCTCTTGAAGTCCCTCCACATGGTCGTTCCATGCACGTACTCATGGAGACATCAGCAGGGAACATAACCATCGAACTTTTTCACGGAAGCGCTCCAGACACTGTAGCCAATTTCGTTAAACTCGTCTCCGACGGGTTCTACGACGGATTGCACTTTCATCGAGTCATCGAAGATTTCATGATTCAGGGTGGCTGCCCGCATTCCAAAGACCCAATGTCTCGACGTGCAGGAACCGGTGGACCTGGGTGGAAAATTCCTTGTGAAGCATCCGCTCTTGGTCTCAAACACGACAAGCCCGGTGTACTTTCAATGGCCAATGCTGGACGGAATACTGGCGGCTCCCAATTTTTCCTTACCACCGTTGCAACACCATGGCTCAATGGAAACCACGCTGTCTTTGGTCAAGTCTCAGAAGGAATGGATGTTGTTCAATCAATCGAGCGCTGCCAAAAGCTTCCTGGTGACCGCCCGGCTCAGCCTCAACAAATCATCCGCTGTTCAGTTGTTGAGTGAACGTAATGACAATTCTCGCCATTCATGGTGGGGCTGGAGGCGATGGGCCTTGGCGGGGTTTAACCTCACTTGATCCTGAGCGAATTCGCAGCATGCGCCATGTCTTACAGTCAATTGGAGATGCTCTTGATTCTGGCTCAATCGATGCGCTTGAAGCCGTAACGATGGCTGTTGAGTTGATGGAGAATGAACCTCTATTCAATGCTGGAATTGGCTCGGTCTTGGATGAGGATGGAACGGTAACGATGGATGCTTCAATCATGAACGGACCTGATGGCGCCGCAGGCTCCGTGGTCAACGTGCGTCGAATACGCCACCCTATTCGCGCTGCGAATTGTATCCTGAAACAAGGTTGGCCAGTTATGCTCAACAGTGAGGCAGCCGATGTGTTTGCGATTAACAACGGCGTCGAAGAGGTCAAACCATCCTGGCTCGTCACTGACCTGCGACAAAAACAATGGGACCGATGGAGAGAGAACAACGCTCGACCAGGTGCGACCGACGAAGACGATTCTGTCCTCGATCACGATCTTGAGGGGATGGGCACTGTAGGTGCAGTTGCTCTTGACAAGAATGGTGACGTGGCTGCAGCGACCTCGACGGGGGGGATGACTGGCAAACCAAAAGGAAGAATTGGAGACACACCAATCATTGGCGCAGGTACGTGGGCCGACCAACACATCGCCGTGTCGTGCACAGGCGTAGGCGAAGCCTTCATTCGAACATGTGCTGCTCACAGACTTGCTTCAAAATTTGAATCCGGACTGACGCTTGACGAAGCGTGTTCTGATGTTCTCGACGCCGTGGAACCCATTGGTGGTAGAGGAGGCGTCATCGCAGTTACCACCAATGGTGAAGTTGCAACCCCATTCCAAACCATGCTCATGTATCGAGGGGTCTGGATGAATGGAGAAATCACCATTGGAATCGGTCCAAACGATGTTGATTTGGATTCGATGGATTCATAATCAATCGATGAAACGGTCTGCTCATGGGAAATGATCGAACCTTGTCGAAGGCTCGTAAAATCGCTCAGCGTCTCGCTGGACAGATTGAGAAATTAAGCGACGCACTCGAAGACCTTGAATTGGAATTTGCCATGCTTATGAAGACCATCGATAAGATGGAAGCCAAACAAGGTACATCTCGGGATGTTGAAATCGATGTCTCGGTCAAGATTAACGAAGAAGAGGAAGACGACTTTGATGTCACCAACACTTCGGCACCTACCGTAAAAGGCCGACGTAAATTCTGATCAGCCTTCAATTGCGTCTTCACGGGCTTTTCGTGCTGCAATAAACGAGCGAACGCAGAGAGCTGTGTACGCACTCCCGGTAAGGAACAGCATAAGCATGGAAGTTGACGCATAGTCGAGACCATCGGACATAACCATGAAGAAACGCGTCCCTCCGAGAGCCGCTAGTAGACCGAATGTAACCGCAACATGCATCCAGAGTTTTCGGTTTCCGCCGGGGGTTCTGGCCATTTCTCCTGAAACCAGTAGAGGCAATCCAAACAGTGCTGGTGCAAATGAGGAAATTGACTGTGATTCTGATATTCCGGTTACAATTAACCCCCATAAGGTGAGAACAATCCCGTAAGCAACCGTTAGATTTGGCAAGAAGTCTGACTTTTCATCCATGACATGCCTACATGAAGGAGGTTTATCAGTTGATTTCTTGGATAAGAGTTTCTTTTGGATTGATTTAATAACTGTCTTTATTGTTTAATAAATATGGCAAAACACAACGTTGGAGACCGCCGCATCGTCTCCGTCAGCATACCAGAGGATGTCGCCCAAGAACTCGATCGCTGGACAGGAGGAGGTAAGAACAAGGGCCGAAGTGCGTGGATTGTTCAAGCCATTCGCAATCGGCTTGACATCAAAGGGACCTATCACCAGCAAAGCCGTGAACCAAATGTGCGTTCGCCTCAATCCAATCTTGATTTCCGGATTGAGACTGACACAATGGGCGAGATGAAGGTCCCTGGAGATACATACTATGGTTGCCAAACCGCACGCTCATTGGTGAATTTTGACATCGGCGATGATGTCATGCCCCGCCCGCTTATCCGTGCCTTTGGTATTCTCAAACTTGCAGCGGCTCGCACCAACCGTGATCTTGGTGTTCTCGATCGAAAGATTGCTGATTGGATTGTTGATGCGGGCGAGGAAGTCATGCACGGAGATCTGGACGCCCACTTTCCATTACGAATTTGGCAAACCGGTTCAGGCACACAAACCAACATGAACACCAACGAAGTCATTGCAAATCGTGCCATTGAGATGGCTGGTGGCGTTCTTGGTAGCAAATCACCTGTTCATCCGAACGACCACGTCAACAAAGGGCAGTCGTCCAATGATACGTTTCCGACTGCGATGCACATTGCTGCAGCCGAAGAGATTGAACACAGGCTCCTCAAGTCCGTCCGAGAATTGAAGCGTAAATTGAGCAGGAAACAGAAAGAGTTCAACGACATTGTCAAGATTGGTCGAACGCATTTGATGGACGCTACACCACTCACGCTCGGGCAGGAGTTTAGTGGATACGTTCACATGCTTGAAGCCGATCTTCGACGGATTGAATTTGCTCAGAAGGATTTGTTTGAACTTGCACTCGGAGGAACAGCTGTCGGAACCGGTTTGAATTCACATCCTGAATTTGCTCAATTGGTTGCAAAGGAAATCGCACATCGGACGCAACTTCCGTTTGTCAGCGCAGAGAATAAATTCGCACAACTTGCAGCCCATGATGCCATTGTTGCTGCGAGTGGGGCTCTCAACACGCTCGCGGCCAGCCTGATGAAAATCGCCAATGACATGCGCTGGTTAGGATCAGGCCCTCGATGCGGTATTGGTGAACTTGCATTGCCTGCAAACGAACCAGGTAGTAGTATCATGCCAGGCAAAGTCAACCCGACACAGTCCGAAGCCTTGACCATGGTTTGCTGTCAGGTTATGGGCAATCACACTGCAATCACAATCGGAGGAAGTCAAGGTAACTTCGAATTAAATGTGTTCAAGCCAATGATGATTCACAATCTCTTGCACAGTCTCCGGATTCTCAGCGATGCCTGTATCGCCTTTGGAGAACGATGCATCGATGGATTGGAAGCCAACAGGGAGAATATTCAGAAGCATCTCGATAATTCATTGATGCTGGTCACTGCATTGAACAACCACATCGGTTACGATAAAGCCGCAAAAATCGCAAAGAATGCCCACGAAAAAGGGATGACGCTTCGGGCTTCAGCACTCGAGTTAGGATACGTAACAAATGAAGAATTCGACGAGTGGGTTCGGCCGGATAATATGATTGGCCCTGCATGATTTCTCTTGCCAACGTTTGTCGGCCCTTCACATGCCAGCGTCTCGTTCTGCCTGAGCGACAGTCCTCTTCACGGCAAGGGCCGTATCGGGGGTGACTGAAATACTGGTAATGCCACAATCGATCAGAAACGGTGGGTACTCGTCGGGGAAATCAGATGGCGCTTGACCGCAAATTCCAATTTCAAGCCCCTTAGCGTTGAATTTTGACACAATGTCCCGAATCATTGACTTCACAGCCGGCGATCGAGCGTCAACCGGATTTTGATACCCCTCTAGGTCGTCGCGAGAAACCGCATAAACGGTCTGCACGAGATCATTGGAACCAATTGATCCTCCAGCAAGGTCCATCATGTCCATGAAACGATCAGCTTCAATGGCGTTTGAAGGCAGTTCAACCATCACGAACAACTCCGTACCGGACGATGGTCCGATGTGGTTTTCTTCAAGAAGATTCTTGACCATTTCTCCTTCTTCGGGCGTCCTGCAGAATGGAATCATCAATTGCAAATTGTCCAGACCAAAATCGTATTTCACCGACTTCATTGCTGCGATTTCCATTTCAAATGCCGGACGGAACTTCTCATCCAAATATCGAGATGCTCCACGCCAAGCAATCATCGGGTTTTCCTCAATGGGTTCGAAAATGGATCCACCAAGTAACTCTCGGTACTCGTTGGATTTGAAATCTGAAAGACGCACCAAGACTGGGCGAGGATGAAAGGCGGCGCAGATGAGCCCAACTCCCTCGCGAAGCTTGTCAATAAACAGGTCAGCCTTGTCTTCATACGCCCATGCTCGGCTGTCCAGCGATTCAACCAAGGTTCGAACCTCGTTAATGTCGGCAGCAGCAAAAGATTCCTGATAAGGTTTCAACGCCTCCGGGAGTGAGCCCGTTTCCACGTAGGTTTTCATTGCAGCGTGGTGGACAAAGGCGAGAGGATGAATTCCTAGTTCAGAAGAAAGAATGAATTCGATTCTTGCAAGACCAACCCCGTCAACCGGAAGGCGTGAATCTGCCAGGGATTTGGTTGGGAACCCAACGTTTAGCTTAATTTTGGTCTTCAGTTCTAGAGATTCATCGAAGGATACCTCTTCAATTTCGAATGGAACGTCGCCGGAGTAAACGTAACCAACATCGCCTTCGGCGCAACTACCTGTGACCTGCCCGTAGTTGGGAAGATCCATAGCATCGGAGCACCCAACGATGGCAGGAATGCCAAATTCTCGAGCGATTATCGCAGCGTGTGATGTTCGCCCCCCCTTGCGAGTGATGATGAGAGAGGCTTGTTTCATCAATGGCTCCCAGTCGGGTGTGGTCATCTCGGTAACGAGTACATCCCCCTCATCAAACACCGAAAGTTCAGGTGAAATCTCTTCTCTGGTCATACCGCTATCCAGCATTTTTCGAAGTTCTCGCTTCCCTTCCAGCACCTCACCGTACGTGCGATAAAGACGAACTTTGCCGCTCCCGATGCGTTTACCGACGGCTTGGCCAGTAGCCATGACCCGCCCATTATCCTTCAGTTGCTGAGCCATTATTTCGTCAATTTTGTAAATTGTCATCTTGTTGCTGCGTGCTCTCGAATGAATCGTCTCAGGCCGGGCTTGGACGATGTACAATTCTTCGGTGATACCGTCCTTCGCCCACTCAATGTCCATGGGTCGCTGAAAATAGTCCTCGATTTTCAAAGCCATGTGCGCTAATTCGACACATTCCTCTTTGGTCAACGACCATCGGCGACGGTCCTCAAAGGGCACAGCAATGGATTGGACTTCATTTGCAGCCTCCTCGTGATACACCATCATCTGATCTTTTGAACCAAGTGTTCGATGCACAATGGGAAATTTCCCCGCTCGCAAACCTTCTTTCCAGACCGTGAAGGTGTCTGGAGATACGACGCCCTGTACCACCAATTCACCGAGCCCATACGACGAACCAACGTGAATCACCCCTGCGTGCCCTGAGTCGGGGTCAATCGTGAACATGACGCCAGAACTGGCCTTGTCCGAACGAGCCATTTTCATCACTACAACAGCGATGGCGCTGTCGAGTGGATGCATGTTGTGCTCCAAATGGTAGCCAATCGCACGCTCTGTGAACATGCTCGCTACGCAACGACGCCATTTCTCGATAATGTCCTGCTCCCCACTCACGTTGAGATAGGATTCGTATTGACCTGCAAACGAAGCCTCAGCTGAGTCTTCGGTTGTGGCTGAAGAGCGCACAGCAACATCAACACCTGGTGTGTACATCTCGCAGAGTTTCCCATACTCTAGCGAAATAGCTGACTTGATGGTTTCAGGAACCGGCGTCTCTCTGACCAACGACCGAGCAAGAGCAGCACGACTGTTGAGATTGAGATGGTCGGTTGGGTCCGCTCCTCTCAGGCATACCTCAAGTGCTTCCCTGAGCGTCGTAGCCTCAATAGCAGCACGACGAAGATCATCCACTTCTTCAGCCGCTCCGACGTTTTTCCAAGTGGCTGCTGGTATGTCTGCAGTGACGAACTGTTGAAACGCTTCGGTGGTCAAAGTGAAACCGTTTGGTACCTTGACACCAATGGAGGTAAGTTTCTGAAACATTTCTCCAAGGGATGCTCCCTTTCCCCCCACTGTAGAAGTGTCTTTCATGTCTGCTTGGTCAAACCATTGGGCGAGGGCGGGTTGTTGCATGCATGGCAACCTTCTATCGCACTAATAAGCGCCCGTTTATTCCAAGAAGAAAACGCAGGTTTCTGAAGTGGTTGACAGATGTTACAATCTGGTTTGCGATGCAAGGGATTTTCCATGGCTGAGGGTGCGTGTGACGTTTTCAAAGGTCTCCCTATCCAACTTTTTCTTCTCTTCCGAGCGTTTTGAGAGGGTACGCAACGTCATCGCTAATCGGTGATTCCCGGCAAATGCGTCCTTGTGACGCTCGAAATAAGCCCAATACAGGGGCGAGATTGGGCAGGTTTTCGCTGGATGAAATTCGCACGATGAACAAAAATCACCCATCTTTTTGATGTACGGTGAGCCTGACACGTACGGTTTTGTCATCATCGCATCACCAAGGGCGAAGGTTCCCATTCCGAGAACGTTGGGTTCAACAACCCAGTCAAAAGCATCGACAAATGATGCATGGAACCAATCGGTCAGTTGGCGAGGTTCAATGTCCATTAATTGGGCGAGATTGCTCAAGACCATTAACCGTGGAATGTGATGCGTCCACGCCTCATCCATGACACTCTCAACCGCCCAATCGAGGCAGTCCATACCCGATGTTTGTCCCCAATAAGCCATTGGCAAGGATTTGGTTTGTTTGAGGTGATTTGGATGACTGGTTTTGTCCATGTCCTGTTCCATTGGCCATCCTGCTGTTCTGTTAGGAGGTACTGTGGATTCGATATCGAGAGAGTGAAAACCATCCGTTACCTCATGGACGTGGTGAACATATTCTCTCCAAATCATCTGCCGCAAATATCCTTCCTGTGAATTCAAGGGAACGTTCGCTTCAACAACAACATCGATAACTTCCTGCGGTAAAACACGATGAATGTTGACGGAGGATGCGAGGCGGGAATGAAACAGCCCTCTGCTCTCTTTTGTCATAGCATCCTCGTATGGGCCGAACAACGTCAGGATGTCGGACAGGAAACCCAAGGCCTGGCGATGGTCATCGTAGCTTGTCGGTAGGTGGTCCAATCGAGCATCCCCTGGATGTTCTGCAAACCGATGATTAACGAATTCAATGACCTCATCGTCAATGTCATCCGTTGCGTATGCAGGGGCTTTGGGAAGTTGGTGCTCACCCCTCCAAGGTTGCCGATTGTCCGCATCATGGCTGAACTTCCCCCCAACTGGAGAGTCGCCTTCCATAAGCCAGCCTTTCTCTTTACGAACTCGTCGGTAGAAACGATCCATTCGAAACGGGGGTTCGTTACCAACCGTTTCCGTGAACCAGTCTTGAGGTGTCAACCATCCAGGGTGCGGATGCTCGATGATTGATTCCTCTTTGATGAGTTCAGCCAATGTTAATCTTAATTCACGCTCGGCTGCACGATGCATGTTGATTGGGCCGAACTCTTGGACGAGAGCACGCAGAGGCTCGTCGTATTGTTCATTTGTCATGGCGTAAACGATGGGTATTCCTTTGCTTGCAGTTTCTATGGCAAAATGACGCATGTTGGAGAGAATGTAACAGAGTTTTTGTTTGTGATATGGGCGTCGCTTTGCTTGTTTCTCACTCTCAATCAGAACGATACCGACAGAGTCGAGGTTGGGCAACAGCTCGAGATTGAGCTGGTCATAAGGCAAGTACCACCATGTCAGAGCGTCTGAAGGATGAGAGGATTTCATCTGCGATGAAAAGGCCCCTGTTCCACCCGCAATCTTCGACCAGACCATGCCTAAATCCACCCTGAGGAGGATTTAATCCCGTGTTTCGATGAGCAATATAGATACGTTGATGATTGAATGGTTTTCTCACGATTCATGGATGTGATGCTCATCGTTTTCTGCATGGCCGCAACACTTCTTGCAGCAGCCCTTACTGTACCGGCGGGATTCGGTCTGGCAACCATGCTTACACCCGTCATGCTTCTGTGGCTTGAGCCCCACTTAGCGATTGCAGCAGTCGCAGTTGTTCATGCTGCACACAACGGTTGGAAACTTCTACTGCTCAAGGCCGATGTTGATGTTACGGCCATCAAACGATACGGCTGGGCGATGGTCCTCGGTGCGTTGATCGGTGCTTCACTTAGTACGAGCATCGATGCGCAACCGCTTCTCATCGTTGTTGGTTTTGCATTAATTCTGCTCCCTCTTCTGTCGATTTCAGAGCGCTGGACCAATTATCGACTTCCTGAGGCAGAGGACCGCTGGGGAGGATTTGGTTCAGGATTTATGGGAGGATTGACTGGACACCAAGGCGCATTGCGAGCGATGTTTCTTCAGCGTCGTTTGCCGGATAAATCAGCCTATGCTGCGACAGCTGCACTCCTTGCATTGGTCGTCGACCTCTCTCGCTTACCTGTCTATCTGTACTCAGATGGAGAAGCACTCATCGAATCCCTCCCGCTCGTCGCAGGTTCCGTTTTATCGGCCATCATCGGGGTTCATCTTGGAAAGCGTTGGCTCAAGAGGTGGAAGAAATCACACATCACTACGATGATTACCATCGGAATCATTGCTTCAGGAATCCTGTATGTGCTTGAAGGATTCAGGATGTGACTGCATCGTTTAATTCCAGAATTACTGGAGCGTGATCAGAGATATCGATGCCTCCTTGGCGGTCGATTCGAATGGATTCAACATAAGGCATGAGGGCTTCATTTCCAAGCATGTAGTCAATTCGCCAGCCGCGATCGAGTGCTCGTGCCTGGCCACGGTTTGACCACCATGAGTAGAGTTTCACCCCCTCGCCAACATGTTCGCGAAACAAGTCGTGCCATCCATCTCCAAGAAGTTCTGAAAACCATTCTCGCTCTTGAGGGAGAAAGCCGCTTGACCTTGCATTCCCCTTTGGATTCCAAATGTCGTCCTCAGTGTGTGCGATGTTCAGATCTCCAACAACCAACACAGGACTGTCCCGTTGCAAATAGGGTAGGAGCCATGCTCGCCATTCATCCATCCATTTTTCTTTGAACAATTGCCGTTCATCTTTGTTTGAGCCGCTTGGAAGATACGTGTTGATGCATGTCAATTTACCGTGCTGAGTAACGAGGATTCTTCCTTCCGAATCGGTGGGATCGAGCATGCCGTTCATTCCCCTTTGCTGTTCCGTCATCTCGTAACTTGACAAGGTCGCAACACCAGAATAGCCTTTCTTTTCCGCTGGATGTAAGATGGCTTGGTGCGCTTCTGGCCAGCTCCATCCTTTCGGAAACTGCTCCTCAAGGACACGCGTTTCTTGCAACATCCAAATCTCTGCATCAACATCTTCAAACCAGTTGTCAATGCCTTTACGGATGGCTGCTCGTAGACCGTTGACGTTCCATGTGACGATGCGCATGGTCCTTGGACTTGTTCAAGGTTCTTCATTGTTGAAGTGGCATTTTGCTGATATGTTCTGCCGTGATTCGAGAGGCTTCGATCGCTCCATCGGAGAGAATATGCTCACTTTCTACCCAACCACCAGTAAGCAGTATGCCATCCTTGCGAGCAAAGTCGCATGCAACCCGGCCTTCTTTCGGCGCAATTTTCACATTCTTTTGTTGCCGTTCGTGAAGGATGTGAGATTTCCATCCTGGAGCACGCAAATCCATGAACCGATTCAATTCAGCGAGACGATTTTCACTCTTCCCTTCACCGAAATGAACTGCAGAAAGAAGCGCACCTGAGGGAGCGATACCAGGGTGAATCTGTTTCAAATCAAAGATTGCCATCGACCTTTCGATGTCAAGAATACCATGTCGCTCTTCAAGCGGTGTTGCATCCAATGCAACATCAACGGTTGAAGCAGTAACAAACGAAACCGCTGGCAAATCAGGAATGAGTTTCTTTGCTTGACCATACCCACATGCCAAGATGATTACATCTGTTTCAACATGACGCCCGTCTGCTAAGTGGACCTTGTGCTTCTCAATTTTTTCGACCCTCGCTCCAGTTTCAATCGGAATACCAACCTCGTCGAGCGTCACAGCAAGACGGCCGACAAGACCCGACCAACCTTCCTTCATAACCAGAAGATTACTGTTCAATAACGCTCGACTACGAGGTTCATTGTTGAGGCCCCAAGATGCGAAATAATCGCTGTTTTGGATGGATGGATGTTCGAGGTCGTGTGCTTTGACCGCCCTTCGAAAGAGTGCTGCATCCTTCATTGGTTTTCGAGGCTGCATCATTCCTGTTCCTAGGATTTCAAGGCGGTGAGGCCTCAGCGGCAAAACAGAAGGTTTGACCTTGCTCACCTTCCGTACGAGTTGGTGGAGTGGTCCTTTCTTCAACAAGAAATGAGGCCCATATCCAATTGGGAAACCGTCTCTGAGTTCACTTGAGGCTCGTCCACCAATTGTGGAGCGTTTTTCAAGAACAACAACGTGGTGACCTCGTACGGATGCCTCCATCGCTACGGAGAGGCCTGACAATCCTGCGCCAACAACAAGGACTCTGGCCATACACCTCGGAAAACGTCCTCTTCATCAACCCCTACGCGACAACAGTTTGCTTGAAATCCTCAAAGCCCTAGCAACATCCATGGGCGAGCGCACAATGTTGCCTCATGACCGTGGCCATCTTTTGTGGACTGCTGAAGAAGGTGCAAGTCGTTTGCTTACCTCGAGCATGGACCGATGGACAACTGCAGTGGTCGGTGATGATGGCATTGATGGACCCGTCATGGGATTTGGTGAGAGAGTCACTGCTCAGGTCGTTTCAAGAGCGGATGGCACAATTGCTGGTGCGGCAGTCGTTGATTACATGCTGCAAATCTGGGCCCCAAGCCTTTCAACATCCTGGAAAGCGGGCGACGGGCGACGCATCAGTGAAGGGAATGTCATCGTCGAAATCAGTGGAGACTCAGAGTCTATCCTACGAATGGAGCGATCCATTCTCAACATCTTAGGTCAACTTTCAGGGATTGCAACGAATGCAGCTCATTGGGCAACGATTGCCCCACGACAGGTTGCAGCAACAAGGAAAACCGTCTGGGGTATGCTCGACAAATGGGCTGTTCACCTTGGTGGAGGCCTTACCCACCGACTCAACAAAGACGATGCGAAAATGATCAAAGAGAACGACCTTGCCGTTTCTGGTGAATCCGGGATGCAGGCGATTGTTCAACTTCTTTCAACGATGGATGTCAACGATTGCGGAGCCTTCCTTGAATTGGAAGTAACCAGCGAGAAAGATGCAATTGTTGCAGCAACGACATGGAAGCAACGACAAGACGAGGAACAAGTTCCTCAACTGGTGTTGATGTTGGACAATTTTGGTCCAGAGAGAAGCAAAGAAATGGTCCGTGAACTAACGGATATGGGCCTTCGCGATGCGATTGTTCTCGAGGCAAGTGGCAACATTGTCTTCGAAGATTTGGAAGCATGGCGAGAATGTGGTGTGGATGTTCTTTCGACCAGTGCAATCAATCGTGGAACAGCTCCACTTGATGTGAGCATGCTCATCGATTAGGAAGGTGATCCCGTGAAGCATGCAGCTGACCCATCGCACCCGCGTTATCGTTCCTTATTGATGCGCCACCGTCTTGAAGTTGCAGCCAAGAAAGGAATGCTCGCAGATTCAGCGATGATCGCCCACGGTCGTGGGGAAGCGTACGATTACCTCCTTGGGGAGCGGACGATTTCAAGCGCACACTTTGCCTCGCAAGTTGCTTTGCAGTCTCTGCAACAGGCAGAACACCCTGTTCTATCGGTCAATGGAAACGTCGTGGCTCTCGCTGGTGATGAAGTGCTTCAACTTGCTGAGAAGCTTAACTGTCCGGTCGAAGTCAACATCTTTTACAGAACTCCTGAGCGGATGCATGCCTTACTTTCAGATCTAAATGAACGGAAAGAACGACTTGGAATTGAAGTCGAGATTCTTGGCGAAAACCCTGATGCGACCATTCCTGGGTTGAAGGGGCCTCGAGCGAAATGCGAGTCAAGTGGCATTCTACAGGCGGATGTACTTCTTGTTCCTTTGGAGGATGGGGACCGCTGTGAAGCACTTGTAGCAATGGGGAAGACGGTCATCGTCATCGATCTTAACCCGCTGTCCCGCTCATCCCAACGCGGAAGCATTACCATTGTTGATGAATTGTCCCGATGTTTGGAAAACATGCTCAGCATGCCGATGCAAGACCTTCCTACGCCTGATTCTTACAACCACAGTCAATCGCTGCAGGACGCACTCAACGAAATCGTTGATGGAATGAAGAGCAAATTTTCTGAAGTAAGAGATTGAATCTTTTGCGATTTCATTGGGAAGGCTTCAAAGGCCGTCAACTCCGAGGATTCTTCATGAGTGAGGACGGCCAAGAAACCCGAGGGTTAATCGATGTCAACGCTCTTCCAGAACCGGTTCGTCGTATGGCCGAGGTAATGGCAGGATTGGATGCAGAGTGGACCATCGATGGATGGCTGACACAACAAGCAGAACAAACATTGGCACTGCTACGTCATGATCTGAAGCGCGAGCGGTTGCTTCTGGAACAACGTAAATTTCGACTTGACGATCTTGAAAGCCGAATTGCTGCGGATGGAGCCGACAAGGATGAGCATCAAATGTCCATCTTTGATTGCTTTGGATTGGACGAAGACAACACGTTTACTGGATTGTCTCAGCGGGGCGAACAGCAACGAATCCAGGAAGGTGAAGCGCATGGTGCTGAAGCGTTCATTGAACTTCTTCCAGACGATTACGTAGATGATCCCCTTCTCGCAGTTGCTTGCCAGTTGGTGGTGATGATTGTCGATGGAGAAATTGAGAAGGGAGAGCCGGTAGCAACCCTTGAAATTATTTTTGAGCGCATGCTCCAACACGGCATTGATGAGGGGGAAATTGACGAAGCAATCGACCATCTTCTGACATCTGGCGGGCTGATAGAAGTTGATGACGACTGCTTTATTTCGACCATCTAGAGGGAATCTTTCGCCCTCAAATTTTGGTTGCGTGCTATGCAAAAACCAAACTTGA
>MDSW01193201.1_pt1 | contig 17548 bp, 14 predicted proteins | sample 811171 | NCBI WGS metagenome assembly MDSW01 (sample SAMN05326641, study PRJNA326480) | marine metagenome | isolation source: seawater | place: Atlantic Ocean: North West | collected 2012
CAGCAAAAGTAGCTCCAACGATTGAGCCTATGATAATGCCAATAATAATCAGTTCAAGGTTTATTAAAGTTTCTGTACTCACGGTTGCCAAGATTGCGATGAGCATACCTAGTGCGGCCAAAAAGTTTCCGTTTTGGGCAGTTTTTGGATGACTGAGTCTTTTTATCCCAACGATAAAAAGTATTGAGGCCGCAAGATAGGAAATATTAGGAATATCCAATCAAATACCTATTTTCGTTTGAACATTTTTAGCATTCTATTTGTTACTAGGAATCCACCCACCACATTTATTGTAGCAAATATTACAGCTACAAATCCAATCCACGTTCCCCATTCTCCGCCAATTTTTGTGGCAATAATAGCCCCAACAACAGCTATGCCAGATATTGCATTTGATCCACTCATTAATGGAGTGTGGAGAGTTGGTGGAACTTTTGTGATGATTTCGAATCCAACAAAAATTGCCAAAATAAAAACTGTTAGAGTACTAATATCCATTATTGTACACTTAGTTGTTTTATTGCCTCAAAAGTAGGTTTGTGAGTTATCTCACCTTTGTGTGTAAACATGGCACCAGAAATAATTTCATCCTCGAGGTCTAAGTTGATTGTATTTTCACTAACTAAGTGTGTAACAAATGAGGCTACATTTTTTGCATACAGCTCGGATGCGTGAAAAGGCATTGTAGCAGGTAAATTAGATGTACCATCAATGATAACTTGATTTACTTCAATAATATCATCTCTTTTGGTTAGTTCGCAATTTCCACCGTTTTCAGAAGCAAGATCCATAATTACTGAGCCAGCTTTCATATTTTTTACCATTGAAGCAGGTATTAGGACAGGAGCGGGCCTACCTGGTATGAGAGCAGTCGTTATAACCATATCTGCTTGTGAAATACGGGAATTTATTAATTTTTGTTGTTTCCTTTTATAATCTTCAGATGTCTCTTTTGCATAGCCACCTTCTCCGGTACCTTCATTTTTACTTGCTTCTACTTCAATAAATTTTGCACCAAGGGACTCAACCTGTTCTTTGACAACGGGCCTGACATCAAATACTTCCACTTGGGCGCCAAGCCGTTTGGCAGTTGCCACTGCCTGTAGACCTGCTACCCCTGCTCCCAGAATCAATACTTTCGAAGGTCTTATTGTGCCAGCAGCAGTCATTAGTAGTGGCATATATTTAGAAATTCTGGCTGAGCCAATTAGAACTGATTTATACCCGGCAATATTAGCCTGAGATGATAGTGCGTCCATTTTCTGCGCAAGAGTTGTCCTTGGAATCAAATGCATGGAAAAACCAGTTACTTTTACATCAGCCATTGCTTTTACAATACTTACTTCTCTGGTAGTTTGAAAAAACGATATGAATATAGCTTCAGAAGGGAACATTGAAATTTCGTCAATAGTTGGGTGGATAACCTTCAGGATTATATCTGCATCTTTATATAGCGATCTAGGGTTTTGCACTATTTTTGCGCCAGCATCCTGAAAATCGCTATCTTTGAAAAATGATCTCGTTCCTGCTTCTGTTTCAATATGAACTTCTAGTCCAGATTTAATGTATTCTTTTGTAGTTTGAGGAGTGATTGCCACTCTTGTCTCATTTTTTTGTATTTCTTTAGGAACTGCTATTATCATATATGGATCATTAAATTTATTAAAATATAATTTACTTACAAATTACAAGATCATTAATAATGAAACATGCGTATTTGTTTAGAATTGCCTAATATAGAGCAAATTTGATGGTAGTTTTAAAATTAATAATTCTGATAACAAATTAATTAAAAAAATAAATTATTTATAAACTAATTATCTGCAGAGTGTTATATTAATTTAACGAAAACCTAATAAAATGCTATCTAAGTCCAATATCTTATCCATTATTGTAATTAATAATTTGTTAACTATTATGCTTGGAAATTCCTATAAAGAGATTACAGGAGTTTGGATAGGAAGTGAGTCACTTTCAAGCCAATCCTCAAATTATGAAAACAAAGATATTGAACTTAGGATTAGTTACGGTGGAGATCGGGATGGTTTTTTAATTTATGAATCAAGCTCTTCCTTAATCTATAATCAAGAACTTTCATGGGCATTTCACTATCTTCAGTTCAACAAGAAAGAAAATGCTCTAATATTTCACAGAAGATTTTTAACACCATTGGGCATTCTTGGCAGCCAACAAATAAGATATTCCATTGGTGAAGTTTCATCAAATTTGATTAGTTTAGAAAGTGATGTTCCAGATAATTTATTCAGCCATAAAATGACACTTAGCAGGTTTATGCTTAATATTGGAGACTTGCAACCCATTAATTTCCCTTTAGCACAAAATTATCCTAATCCGTTTAATCCTTCAACAACAATTGTTGTCCATATGGAAAATTATTCTAATGGGGAACTGGATATAATTAATTTAAATGGGGAAAATATTAAAACGCTCTTTTCAGGAGTCATGAATGTTGGTATTTCAAAATTTAATTGGGATGGATCTGATGATGCTGGAAAGCCTGTGGCAAGCGGGACTTACTTTTATCGATTGAAAATGAAAAATACTTTTTATATTAAAAAAATGGTTTTACTGAGATAGGGCCTTTATCGTATTTGATTAGAATTTTATAACCCAAAACTCATAAAATATAGTATGAACTTTGCTCGATTTATCTTTGGGTCCATTCTTTTTACGTCTTTTCTTTTTGGTACTTGGTTTGAATCTGTTCCACGAACTTTGATCCTGCCGGATAATAGCATTTTAAATTGTTTTGCTTCAGGCGATCAGTATTTTAAAAGGTTGCATGATTCGAATGATTTTACATTAGTCATGAATCAGGATGATGGTTATTATTATTATGCAGTTTTATTTGATGGAAACCTAGTTCCCTCTGAAGTTAAAGTGGGAGAGGCAGATCCTGAATCGGTTGGAATTTACCCGGGAGCCAAAATAAGTAATGAAATATATCAAGAAAGAGTTAATTATTATAAAAGTAATGGTTCTGAACGAGACTCTAGAGATGCTCCAACAACTGGTACAATAAATCAGATAAATATTTTCATTCGTTTTGCTGATGATCCAAATTTTTCTGAGCCAAGATCATATTATGATGGATTTTATCAGTCTCAAGACAACATCCCGTCCTTAAGAAATTACTTTAAAGAAATATCTTATAATACATTAGATATTATAACATATCATTACCCTGGAAGTATTTTAGACTTAAACACCTCGTACGTGGATGATAACAATAGAAATTACTATGAACCTGTATCTGCAAATAATCCAGAAGGCTACCAAAGTGATAACGATAGAATGCAGCGGGAGCATACACTATTGGCTAATGCAGTAAATGCTGTATCATCCCAAATTCCAAATGATCTTAGTATTGATAGTGATAATGATGGCTATGTTGATGCAGTCTCTTTTGTAATCTATGGCTCAACAAACGATTGGTCTGATTTACTCTGGCCTCATCGATGGAGCCTTTATTCGCAGGATGTTTTTATAAACGATGCAATGGTAAGAGATTATTTGTTTATGCTAACTGATTTATCATATTTTAATGTTGGTGTGTTGTGTCATGAATTTTTTCATGTTTTGGGGGCCCCGGATTTATATCATTATGATAGAGACAATGGAGCGCCAAGGGCCGTTGGAGGATGGGATCTGATGGATATCGCCTTTTCCACGCCTCAGTATCCGAGTGCCTATATGAAGTGGAAATATGGAAACTGGATCGAAATGGAATCAATTACCACTGGCGGCACATATATAATAAATCCCTTACAAAAACAAGAAAATGTGCTTTTTAAAATATTATCACCATTTTCGCCAACTGAATATTTTGTCATAGAGTATCGAAAAAAAGATGGTCTTTATGAAACTAACACTCCTGGAAACAGATCTGGATTACTTGTTTATCGGATAAATGAAAATGCCGGTGATGGAAATCAAGATGGACCGCCCGATGAGATCTACCTTTACAGGCCAAATGGGACATTAATTAGCGATGGTAACTTTAATTTTGCCCCTTTTAGTCTGGATTATGGGTCAACGGAAATAAATGATAACACAAACCCGAACAGTTTTCTTTATAATGATGGTTTTGGGGGCGATGGTGGATTAAATGTGTATAACATTTCGGGCTCCGATACAACAATGTCCTTCACCGTGTCATTTGGTAATCCAATAATGGAAGTAAATCCTCAACAGTTGGATTTCATTTTATCCCCAGGCGAATTCGCCGGTCAACAAATAACTGTGTCAAATATGAGCGAAATTAATACTTTCATATCATACGAGATAAGTAATTCAACCATTCTTCCATTTGCAAATGTTCAAGGGGGGCCTGATCTTGGAAATTATTTTTGGACATCTTCCGGAAACGCTGGCGGGATTGAATTTGAATGGAATGAAAATATTGATGGATGGCAACAATTAGTTTTTCCTCACAATGACGAGTTTTCAACTCAACAAATTCAATTACCATTTGATTTCCCGTTCTACGGCGAATTATATAACTATGTTTATGTAAATGCGAATGGTTGGATAGGGTGGACTGACCAAAATGAAACGGCATGGGAGAATTCTAATTTACCTTCGGCTGAGGCGCCCAGACCTGCAATCTTTGGATTCTGGGATGATTTAAATCCGATAAACAATAATTCTAATCAAACAGCAGGCGGAAATGTTTATTATTTTTCAGACTCATCAATGGCTGTGATCTGGTACAATAATGTAGCGCGCTGGTTGCCTGGCGGAAATGAGGAGTATTCTGGCTTGTATGATTTTCAAATAGTTCTCCATTCTAGTGGTGACTTTGGTGTTAATTATGCCAGTATGGATGGAATCGTTAGTTCTGCTACAGTAGGATTTCAAAATAGTTCAGGCGACATTGCCTCTCAAATCGTCAATGACAGTATTTTCGTGAATGATCAACTTTCCTGGAAGGCTGCAAAAATAGATACACAAATTCCATGGATGATAATTTCCACTGAAGAAAACGATTTAAGTGGAAGTTTGCAAACTGGTGAAAGTCGAAATATTTATGTTCAAGCTATTTCATCTGGATTGGAACCAGGTGAATATGCAGCGGCACTCCACATTATCTCAAATGAAGTAGACCCTGTATCTGTTCCGATCAATCTCACTGTATCAGGGCAGGTACCTTCCCCAGTGCTACCTTACATAAATATCGACAATTCTGACAACGGAATAGTTCAATTACCTGAAAATATCGATAGTTTATTCAAAGAGGTTGCAGACTATTACACGCACGTTGATACACCGGATGGCGATATTATTCCAATTCTTGCTCAAGAAAATTTTTCACAATCTCAAATTATTCACGTAAGAGATGTTTTGAATTCTCTACTAAAAGATGTCCCGGGGGCCTCTTTTGGAAATGATAAGTCAAATATATCCAATGCGATAGGTGCAAGTAATGCGATCATATTTTTATTGAATGATGAGAGCGAATATGAAAATTCTAGCCTTCTGAATCTTTATGAATTTGGGGTTGGGGGACAAGATCTACTCGCCACAGAAGTATTCCCGGAGACCTCAAATGAGTACATTCAAAGTTCTCGCAGAAATGCTACCTATGAAGAAGTTCTTCACTTTGTACATAATTATGGAATTAAAATTGCGGAACCTTACATGCAAAATCTAATAGTTGAAGCAATGCAAACTGCAATAGAGAATCAAGTGTATGCACCTTTAAATGATATATCACCAGATGATTATGCCGATGAGTATTTTGCATTAGGCCTGGAATGCTTTTACGGAATTTGGGCACACGATCCGAATAGTGATGGATTTTCAGGAGATAGGGAATACAGTTTCATAAATAGGTTACAGATGGAGCAAGGAGACCCTGCTCTGTATCGTATCATAAGCGAATATTTTGGAGAGACTTGGAATTATACTCCTAAACTAAATTTGATGATGGATGCATCGTTTTCAATGCAACCTGATACTTCTCTTGATTATACTTTCAGATCACAGTATTTAAGAAATATTACTGCTGTTGGAAATTCAGATTTATCCATAGCCGGAAACAACTATTCCAATGTGATAACTGGAAATAGTGGTGATAACACTATCGCACCATTTTCTGGTTCTGACACACTTTTTGGAGGTGGCGGAAACGATAAAGCTATCTTCCAAGGTCCGTGGGAGCAATATTTTATCGAACCAATTTTAGATAGCAATAGTTTTAGAATAATAGATGTAATGTACCAGAGAGATGGACTCAATATTTTACATGATTTTGAAGAATTTGAATTTGCAGGGGACTTGTTTTCAATTGGTAACTTGTTAAGCAATTTAGAACAGGAAAATTTTCCAGACCAATTCAATCTATATGCTCCATACCCAAATCCATTTAATTCAGTGGTGAATTTGGAATATGACATCCCAAAAGAATCATCATTTTCGATAATTATATTTGACTTGAAAGGCAGACAAGTTTTTGAGGTTTATAATGGTAAATCAGGACCAGGAAAATACTCTGCTAAGTGGATGGGAAGGAATACGTTTGGTGCAGATGCACCGGCAGGAATGTATTTAGTCCAATTTCGTACTAATGAATATTTAAAGACGCATAAAGTATTATTGTTAAAGTAATTTAAGTATTTTATGAGTGAAATTTAGGCAATGATCGTTATCATATTACAGCGGTCATAAACCAGAGGTCTCTGTTATCAGCAGATTTGGCCATTTATCTAGATTATGAACCATTTATTTAAAAAAAGGAGATACGATAATGAATCGTGATCACAAAAACCAGGCGGGCTTCACCATGATCGAGATCATGGTTGTTGTTGTTATTGTTGCTATTTTGGCTGTAATAGCTCTTCCCACTTATTTGAACTATGTTAAAAGTTCATATGCGTCTGAGGCTAGAACAGTTATGTCAAATATAAACAATGCATCCAAAATGTACTACCAAATCAAGGGTCAGTGGCCTAGTGAGGTAGAGGAGCTTGAGAGATCAGGGCAATTAGACGTAAGTAGATCAACAAAATTGAAATGGGCTTTTGATATACAACTTAGTGATCAAGGCGGTAGAATTACTGCTACCAGTACAGAGGAGATGTCAGGCGGCGCTGGGCATCAGGTTGTTTTTGATGCAGATGTTGGAAAGTTTACTGGATATGGATCACCAGAAGAAGAGTAACTTAGTGTGGATATTAATAAATTATTAGAATATTCCATCGATAGCGGTGCCTCGGATTTGCACCTAAGCGTTGGGTCAGTGCCAATGATTAGGATCAATGGCACAATGAAACCATTAAACATGGAATCTGCCACCCAAAAAGAAATGGAAAACATTATTAAAGAAGTGATGGATGAAGATCAAATCAAAAATTTTGAAAAGAATAAAGAGATTGATTTTTCAACTAGCTTAGAAGGAAAGGGGCGCTTCCGGGTTAATTTTTTTAACCAAATAAAGGGTTTAGCTGGTGTTTTTAGGACGATACCCGATAAAATTAAAGACACTGAAGATCTTGGTATTCCTCCAATTCTTCTTCACCTTGCGCTTTTAGATAGAGGCCTTGTCCTCCTCACAGGTCCGACCGGTTCAGGAAAGAGTACTACATTGGCAGCTATGGTTGATTATATCAACACAAAGAAAAAATGTCACATTATAACAATTGAGGATCCAGTTGAGTATTACCATCAATCTAGGGAAAGCCTCATAAACCAAAGAGAGCTGGGGTCAAGTACTCACAGCTTTGCTAATGCAATGAGGTCGGCACTCAGAGAAGACCCTGATGTGATATTAGTTGGCGAGATGAGAGATCTTGAAACAATTTCCCTTGCGCTCACCGCTGCTGAGACAGGTCACCTTGTTTTATCAACATTACATACTTCGAGTGCTGTGAAAACCATAGATAGAGTAATTGACATTTTTCCCCCAGGGCAAAAAAGCCAAATAAGATCTATGTTATCTGAAAGTTTAGAGGCTGTTATTGCGCAAAAATTACTACCTACAAAAGATGGTCAATCAAGAGTTCCAGCTTGTGAGGTTATGATTGCTACCACAGCAATAAGGAACTTGATTCGTGAAGACCGAATTTATCAAATTTCATCAATAATTCAGTCTGGTGGAGTAGAAGGAATGCAGTCACTTGATCAAGACTTGCAGAGGCTTGTCACAAAAGGAAAAATTGAAAGAAAAGCTGCACAGGCCATCGCAGATAATCCAAAACTTTTTTCACAAAACGTTCTGTAAGTACATTGAAATTAAAGACTACATATCCTGGTATAGGTTTCATCGAGGTAATGACTGCAACTGTCATCATTTCGATTGCAGCAATTGGATTATTGATGGGAGTAGTTCATGCTCGTGGAGAGTTGCACGCACTAGAGGTGAAAGAGAGGGCCTCTGAAGAGTTGCTTAATTATATGGAATATTGGAAAGGAAGGATAGCGGATGGTGCTATATCCCCCTCTGAAATGGCTGGTGATTTGGACGGAGACGAAATATATTTAGTCGGATCAGCGCAATCTAGGTATAAAATAAGAGCAAAATTATATTATGATCTGCGTAAACTAGAGTCTGAAACTCCTCATGGGACAACTGACTTTAAAAGATATGAACTCATTTGCTGGATACGTTGGTATGATTACCTTGCTACTCCACCAAGTCGATACTCAGGAAATGTGTCAAAAGAAAGAAAGCTTTCAACTATAATGAGCGTTTTTGAATTATGACAGGAAAATATTTTCATAAATCATACTGCGGAATGACGCTAATTGAACTATCCGCAGTAATTGTTGTTGCTAGTATTATTGGTTTGGGTATGACGGCAGCTGCACAAGCAGTTCTGCTTCATTACCAGGCAGATACGGTTAGACAAGATTTAAGGCAATATGGGAATAATATTATGCGTGAGATTGCAAGAGAGCTACATCTTGCTCAAAAGGTAGAGATCGATGGTATAAACGGTTTTGCCAGATTAAAGCTTTATGATCAGTTTCAGAGTGTGACTCCTGATTTAGTCATAACTTGTAAATCAAAAGATGGAATTGAGTTCAATGATGACATCCCTCTAAATGGTGTGTTGGAATTTCCTGACCAAGGTACTTTTCGAGGCAACGGAAACCGAACACTCTTTGTTAAAGACTTCATTGCGGAATATGAACCATCAAATCGTCCGGGATTCACAGAATTTAAACGATCATTTTTACACCTCCAGCTGACCTTGTCTCTGAGATCAGACGTGATGGATGAGGCCGGTCCAGTAGAGGAGGATCATTTCTTTCAAAGGTCCTTATTTCTAGGAACTTCATATATCCAACAAAAAATAACAAATTCAGCACTTGATGCAGTGAGTGATGTTTAAAACAAATTTTCCAGGAAATACCGCTCCTTTGGCAATGCTTTTTACCCTCATCAGCATGAGCTTTACAATTGCATATTTAAAAAATGCATTTAGCCAAGCGGCCATGGAAAAATATCGTTTCGCAGAATGGAGAGCTCTATATGTTGCTGAGGCAGGACTCAACAATGTTGGAGTCGTAATATTACCACAAATAAGAGGGGACACAACGCTATATGCAGAGGGTGTTAACTATGGTATTGATGAGTTTGGAAAACCTATAGGAAAATATAAAAATATCGTGGCTAGTACTCAATTGATACCTAATTCTACAAGAAAACAATATATTGCTCGCGCTACGGGAGTAGCAGAGTACATCAGTACCGGTGGAGAAGATATTTCTGTGGAGAGAACAGTTTATACATCTATGGCTCCTCAAGGTTTCGAGGAATTTATGTATTTCACGAATGAGGAAAAACCCATAGGTCCTGGAAATACAGGTACTGTCAACTTTGGATCTAGTGACCAATTGGAAGGCAAAGTCCATACAAACGGGAATATCGTTTTCAGTAATTATGGGTGTCCTGAATTTTCTGGACAGGTTAATATCACTCATGAAGCGGTCGAAAATGGAGGAGGTATTGGTAGTTGGGGCGCCTGTGATGAGAGTATTTTTGAGGAAGAAATAGGCGGTGAGACTGTTACAATCTTGGATACTGTAGACGCAATAATATTCCCCCCTCAAAATTCCGCTGAAGTAACAAAAGCAAATGCTACTCGAATCTTTGAGGCTGATGATATGTTATTTAGAAATGCGAAAAAAGATACACTGGTGATGACAGAAATTAATTTTGTTCCTGGCGGGTATTGGGTGGCCCAATGGTGGTACAATATTCCACCAGTCGGTAGTCCTCCAGCCGAATACAGTTTTGTATGGGACGCGGTTACAACCGGACCTCAGGTTAATTCTTCGGGCATTCATTTTGCTCCTAACAATACGTTTTCTCCAGCTACCGGTTATGATGATAATTTCATGATAATGAGCGCTATTGATGCCAGTGGGAATAATGTTCAAGAAGAGATCCTTGCATTAGTAGAATCTGGTGATAATATCAGAATTGAAAACATTGATGGTTCTAAGGTTGCATTATTTCAGGCAACCGGCGCGGTTGCATTTGGAGATAATGCTATTATAGTTACAAAAGCCCCCAGTAGTGAAATTTCTTATTCCAGCACAGGTGGGGAGGGGTTTCTGGATAATGAGTCTGTAAAATTTATTAATGCAAGTGCGCCTACTGGGTTAGCTGATAATATTGAATGGAATCAATTTCACTACTACCATGATCACCAAGATGTTGAAAACGAATATTGTGAAGCTGGGGGAATACAGCATTTTGATTTTGAATATTGGAATGCAGGAGGAATATCGGGAACAAATTGTGATATTTTTTCCTGTCCTGACCAAATATATAATAGTAATTATGTCTATTTGTCGAGATCGTTTTATTCAAAAGGATCAAGCCCCCAGGTCCTATATGTCAAAGGCGGACAAGTTCTTGTTAGAGGAGTTGTTGACGGACAATATACAATCGTAACTGACGATTTTGCTGAATACAGAAGGCATGATGATGAAAGTAAAATAGATAGAGTATGGGGAAATATTTGGTTGATCAATGATCTCGTTTATATTGATTCAAACGCTAGTGGCGAAGTCATCCACCCAAATAACGGAGGCACAAATAACACTCTTGGTTTAATAGCTGGTGGAAGTGTTATTATAGCAAATACTAGACCTAATGGTGCTAGGGGACAACAGTTTGGTACGGACATAAATATCAATGCATCAATTTTATCAATGAATGGTGGATTTATTTCACACTATTGGCAAAATTCTTTACAAGGTTACCATGATTGGAATGATGGCCTTTCGTATGGAATTATTGCGGATGGTAGAGGAGGGCACCGTAACCATTATCGTTCATCAGGTTCTGTAGGTATTTACACTGGAACAGATGATTATCGTGGGTATATAAATCTTTGGGGATCTATTGTCCAGTTCAAACGTGGTTACATGAAAAGAAACTATCCAGGTCCCTACAATGTCTCACCTGGGGTAGGCTATGATAAAAATTATCACTACGATTGGAACCTGCGCATGCGACCGCCACCATATTTTCCTGATCTTCAGAGCACAAATAATGCAGTGATTCTCAAAATGTCTTCATACGGACATTCGGAAAACTTTTAGGTTTGTAAAGGGCTTTAAATGATTTTAGGATTAGACATAGGTAGGCAGTACGTTAAAATGGTGGCTGTTAGTAAAACAAAGCAAGGTTATAAAATTCTTGACGCTGGTTCACGTCTTGTACCTGAGTTGAATACTACGTATGATCCTGAGAAAATTGATCGAACTCACTTGGTAATGGCAGTGAAAGAGTTACTAAAGCAACAAAGTTTGAATCCAAAGCGAGTAAAAAATATTGCCACTAGTATCAGTGGCGCGTCATCAAGTTTTAAACAGATAACCACAATGGAAATGCCTGTTGACGAGCTGGAATCTGCAATGATACTTGAGGCGAGAAAGTACATTCCAATGGATGGTACAGAGGCTGTAATTGATTTTCAGATTTTTGGGTCAAATAGCAAAGAGATAGATAAAATTGATGTTGGTCTTGTTGCTTGTACAAAAGGAGTAATAAATAATCATTTAGAATTAGTTAAAGATTGTGGATTAAAACCAGGGGTTATTGATGTAACTCCTGTTGCAATTTACAACTCACTTACCTTTGCAAAGGATATTCCAGATGACGGTTTAGTAGTTGTGGTTGATGTAGGCGCAGTATCCTCTACTTTAGTTGTTTTTGGCAATGGGAAAGAATTTTTTACAAGAGACCTTCCAATAGGAGGGCATGACTTTGTTAAAGCGATTTCCGAAAAATTTAAGATCAAATATACTGATGCGCAGGATATGCTACACAAAGATGGAATTTATTCTTTGCAAAGTCGTGATGATAAAAACGATCCAGAAAATCTAAGCATCACTGAGCGGAGTGTTTATGATAACCTAGTTGAAGATATTCGAAGGTCATTGAGATTTTATGCGAAACAAACAGGGCAAAGTTTTTTTCTTAAAATATTCCTAAGTGGGGGAGCTGGAAATACACCTGGGCTGGCCGATTACTTATCAAAAAAACTTAACGTTGATACTGGTGTTTTTGATCCATTTGATTTGGAAAATTCAGAAAATAATATGTCAATTTCTAACCCAAGTCAGTACACTACTGCTCTTGGACTTAGCATAAGAGCAGGAATGGATAATGAGTAAGCCCTACATTGTAATTAATTTGAATAAAGCTGAGAGCGCAGAATCGCGACTTGAGCGCTCAAGGGAGCAGGGCAGATGGACAATTTTTTGTATTCTTATACTAATTTTTTTTGGAGCGAATGCTAGAGTTTGGATGATTAATTCTGGCTACAATGATATTATTGACAAGAAAAAGTCCGAGATTGGTAGACTAAAGGTAAAAATAGAGCGACTACAATCTCGAGGAAAAAATTTATCCAAGGATGATATATTGAGTTTTGCTGAGTTGGAACAGAGTCGGTTTCTTTGGGCGAGTAATATGGAAGAGCTGGGGAAAATGACTCCTGATGATATGGTAATAACCGGTCTTAGGTTTAAGAGAAAAAAAATGATAATAACTGGAATTGCATTAACATTTGATGATCGTAAAGATTTTGAAATAATCGATGAATACCTACAGACTCTGAAGAGAAATAAGAATTTTTCTGAGCAATTTTCTCGAATCAAGCTTGAAGACTACGGAAGAATAAGCATAAGAGGTCAAGAAATAATTCGTTTTGAATTTGAGGCTTCAATTAAAGTGAAGGCGATTAAGGAATTTTCCTAGAGTATAATTATGTATGAAAAAAGAAATATTATCCTTTTTATGGCGATTGTAATATTATCCAGCTCATACTGGATTGCGACTATTTTTGTTATTAGTGATAAACCAATACAAATATCAGTACTTGAAGATGAACAAGCTGAATTAAACGAGAATTTGATAAGCGCTCAAATACTAGCGAGTCAACTGGATAGAGTTTTTACCCTTTTTCAAGAAAATTTGGCCCTTTCTCAAATGGACTCATTGGCAGAGGATGCAAGCCTACCATTCTTAAAAAATTTAACGGACATTTTGGATGATTTAAATATTGAACTGTTAAATATCGACCCAAGAGATAGGGTTAAAAAGATAGGATATTTCAAAGCACCATATTTTCTCACTATTAAATGCACGTTTGAAGAATTTGGACAGTTTTTATCTGAAATTGAGAGATCACCAAGATTAATTACTATTGATGAATATGAGGTTAAGAATGGTATCGAAAGGATTCGTTCGAACGCAACAGAAAATGACCTTATTTATCAGGAATTCACAATAAATCTTTCGACTATTACTTTGGTTAAGACAAAGTCAAAAGCCGTATTATGAGTGATAGAACAAAAACAATTTGGAATTTGATCTTGGGGATATCATTATTTTCAATAATAGCTCTAGGGTTTAAACTTTTTCCATTAAACAAAAAGTATAAAAAAATTTACGATAGGTCCAAGAATATACAATTTGGAACAGATCAAGAGCTTGAAAATGTAATTTCATTTCTTGAAAAAAGACTTGAGGTAAGAAATAGTTATAGATTTAATATTCAAAAAGAACCAATGCTACTTACTAACGTACTATCAATTGATGGCACCGGTAGGAGGTCAAGGAGAAATAAAAGCGCTATTAGAGTTGCTTTAGTTTATCAAAGGCAGAATAACTTTCAAGCGCAGATAGATTACAGAGGACAAGTATTTGGTATAACTACTGGAGACGATATTGAAAATGTGGGAAATGTTTTAATGATTGATCAAAATCAAGTTGTTATTAAACACCAAAATAGAATTACATCATACCCCGCTCCAGGAGTAGGAGACGGTTTACCTAAAGAATTAAATAATTTTCCCATCAAAAAAAATACAATTAGTGATACAGTAACAAATAAATCAGTCTCTGGTTTCAATAAAACTTTACTTGACCCAGTTCTGAGTCTAAAAAGGGAGAGCAATAGAACAATAAGCATAAATGGAGGGAGAAAAAATATTGCTAAACAATCCAACACAGAAGAAAGTGGATTAGGTGAAAATCGAGGAATTAATACAGCATCAGGTGGGGAAAAGACATCAGGCCAATTGATTGCTGCAAATCCAAACTCGCTAGTCGAGAAAATGTTCAACAGTGCTATTGAAAAGAAAAATGATCAATCGCCTAATAAAAATAAACCAATACCAGATATACTGGAAAGCAGCATAGAGCCCCTAACTATGGTTAAAACGGTAAAAAAACCTCCCGTCGATTATGATATTCCTTTCTGGCCATCCACAACCAATTTTAAAGAACAATTCTCCTCGAGTCCTCCTAATCCTCCTATAGTTTCAGAGAAATCGAACAAAAAAAGTTTGATTAGAGAAAAAAATGCTAAACCCAAATTAAATTCTATCAAAAAAGATCAGGCTGAAAATAAAAGGGTTTTTCCCACCTGGAAGCATGAATTGCAAACGCTGTTAGGTTTACCTAAACCTGCTGTTAATGGAATTCCCAGTTTAATGTCTTTCAATGAACTAAAAGCTTTATTGCAAACACAAAGCGGAATAAATGATAGTATTTTTATGAAATCATATAAGGAAGTCGGATTTGATGATTTTCAAAAATTTCTAGATCAAAACAGTGAGCAAATAATTAACTTTATTCGAAACTCAAATTCAAGGACTCTTTAAAAAAAGAAATGGAAAAACATTAATGATTTTAAAAACTAAGTTCATACATTTAATATTTATAGTTGCATCAGCACAAGTAATGCTCAGAGCTCAGTCTAGCTCCGAAGTAATGCAGAATAATCAGGAGGTCTTAGTTACTTTGCATGCTGAGGATGCTTTTTTGCCCGGCATATTGTCGATTCTTGCTAGAGAGAGCGGATATAATATTGTTACCGATCCTAATGTGAATCAGCAGGATAAAATCTCAATTCACTTAGATGATGTGCCCATAGAACAGGCAATAAACCTTGTTGTCAGGGCAGTTGGTCTGAGCTACGAAATAGTTGGTAATTCATTCTTGATTGCTGACCCGAAAAAATTAAAAGAAGAGGTAGGAGTTACATCTTATGTAATAACTTTAAAATACGCCTCTGCAGAGGATGTTAAAGTAATTTTACAGGATATTTCAGATCAGATTCAGGTTGATCTGTCTGGAAATAGATTATTGGTAAATGCCTCGCCAAAAAAAATTGCTGAGATCATTGATGTGGTAGAAGAAATTGATGTCCCTGCAATTCAAATAATGCTTGAAACGCGTTTAATAGAAGTAGCGGTTGATGCAGAAGAGCAATTGGGAATAGATTGGTCAAAATTGTCAAAGTATACAACAATTCTTGCTGAAACAGGCGAGGAAATTACAAGTGGGGGGGGATCTGTTTTGCCTGAAGATCAAACTCTCGGAGAATTACCTGCCACTGCGTTATTTAACAGGCTAAGCAATAAAAAAGATAAAACAAAGCTTTACCCAAAATTTTTAAGTAGACAACTGACTGCTTTTGATTTTACACTTAATCTTCTAGTCAAAGATAATAAAGCTGAAGTTCTGGCAAATTCAAGGCTTACCACAATTAATGGAAGAGAGGCAAATATAAAGTTGGTAGATATAGTTCCGTATATTCTCAGCTCTGGTGGAGTGGGTGGTCAGGTGCAAGTACAAAGAGAGGAGGTAGGAATTAAACTAAACATACTTCCAACTGTTAATACAGATGGGTTTATTACGGTTAAAGTTGAGCCTGAGGTATCTACAATATTTGAATTTATTGGACCTGATAACAATATACCCAGAGTCAAAAGCCGAACTTCTTCCACAACTATACGTGTTAAAGACGGTGAGTCAATTATCATTGGTGGACTTCTTAGTAATGATAAAAAACGAACAGAGTACAAGTTTCCACTACTTCATAAAATTCCCTATTTCGGGGAAAAAGTGTTCACCAGCAACAATCTTATCGAAAGAAAAACTGACCTGATTGTTCAAATTACTCCAAAAATTGTTGTTGATGCCTATACAGGGATAACAAAAACCGAAGATATGATAGAATATGAAAAGAATGTGATGGAATCAAAAAAATCAATAAGTACCGGGGAGTAAATATGAAGAATAAGCTAAGTATATTTTTTTATTTGTTAGTTATAATCTGTTTTTCATGTGATGACAGAATACCAGATGAAAATATTAATGTGGAAAGTGGATCTATTTCTGTAAACACTCAATTTATTTCTGGATCTACTACCAATCCTGTTATTGTTGGCGAGGTTTTATCAAATCCTCAGACCAGTGTAATTGTAATTGCTCGTCTATTAAATAATGATGGTGAAGGTGTTAATGGTAAATCTTTACAATTTTCAGCTGAAGGTGTTACAGGTAGTTTTGACACTAATGATCCAACCACAAAATACGTCCCTAACTTTAAAGAGTACGACTTTCCTAACCTAGGAGGAAATGGGTATGCCATGGCTAGGTTCACACCTGACCTAAATCAGAATAAAATAGCTACTGCTAGCTCTTCAGGAGCTTTGATTAAAATAAAATACACTGATGATATAATTGAGAATACAGAATTTTCTGTTTTTGGCGATACGGCAATGGTCTGGCCCTATAATATTTACCTTTCGTCCGAGGATCAAGTTGACTTGGGCGAGATAACAGATTTTGAGGTACTTTTGGAAAATGCTTATGGTAATAAATTATCTGGAATTAAGTTAAATATAAAATCTACCTTTGGGAGTTTAGCATGCGCTGATTCCTGTATTACTGATCAAAGCGGTAAAATTAACACAACTTTTGAATCTTATGATTTTGCTGAGAATGTAGGTCCCGGATCTGTGGAGGTTACCTACGTTCACCCTGAAGTTAAAGATAGTATAAGTGTGTCAAAGCAAATTATTATTGGATCTGTAAGTGCAGTAGGCAAATGTTCATACATGGAGATACCATCGTCTAATCCAAGCAGAATTGTCGTGCGTGATGGTGGCGGAATTGAATCAACAGATATCAGAGCAAGAGTTTATGATGATAATGGAAACCTAATTACAACCCCAATAATAGTAAATTTTAAACTTGAGCCTGTTCTGA
>MDSW01026110.1_pt1 | contig 17534 bp, 31 predicted proteins | sample 811171 | NCBI WGS metagenome assembly MDSW01 (sample SAMN05326641, study PRJNA326480) | marine metagenome | isolation source: seawater | place: Atlantic Ocean: North West | collected 2012
TACTATGCTGAAAAATATCCTGAACATAGTGAAGGACTGTATAGAGGTGCACACATATGTGGTTGGGGTAGAGTACAAGCGGGTTTACATTATCCTTCTGATTACACTGCAGGAATACAAATCGCAGACGATTTAATGGGATTCCTAAAAGACGAAGAACTATCAGAAGATGCACCAGTGAATGCAACAGGTAGTGGTATTGCGATGCCACCCACAATGAGAAAAAAACGGAAACAAGACAAAAGATTTTTTGAACTTTGGACTAGAAAGTCAAAATAAATTATGAAATTTTTAAACTATTTGGCATTAGCCACCAGTCTAATGATAGCAGGTATCGCTGCCTATTTTTCAGTAGTAGGTATGGGTATTATATTTGCTGGTGCGTATCTATCCACAATAGTTATGATGAGTGCATTGGAATTTGGTAAGATAGTTACAGCAGCCTATGTTCATTTGTTTTGGGATAAACTGAACTACATGAAATACTATCTTGCATTTTCAGTATTTGTTCTCATGTTGATTACTTCACTGGGTATATTTGGTTTCCTATCTAAAGCAAACATAGAACAAACATTACAAGGTGATTCATACTCACTAGAAATGTCTATCATAGACAAAAGACTTGACGCAAAGAATAACGAATTACAGAGACTGGAAGACAGGATTGCAAATCTAGATAACATTATTGCAACTGCTAGACCGCAAGATAGAAATTATATCGACAGACGACAAAGAGACGAGAGACAAGAAATTGGAAATGATATTGACATAGTCGTGGACGATATAGTAAAATTAAATGAAGAAAAATTACCTTTTCAAAGATTACAATTAGAACAAGAGGGGGAGATTGGGCCAATCAAGTACGTTGCAGAAATGATATACGGACAAGACGAGGCACAAAACTATTTGGATAATGCGGTAAGGTGGGTAATCATTGCATTGATATTTGTATTTGACCCTCTTGCACTATTGTTGTTAATAACTGCTACCAGTTTGATAGCAAATTATAAGGAGCCAGAACAACCAAGAATCGTTGTTCGAGTGCCGAAAAAAAACCTAAATAAAACTACATCTTAGGAGATAAAAATGAGTGAAGAAAGAAAAGCAGAAGACTTTCCACTACCTAAACCAAGTCTAGGTGATAATCCTAAAACTGATAAAGAAAGTGAAGGATATAAACTTATGATGGCGTCATACGAAAGAGGTATGGCAGAGTACAATGATAAGTTAGAAAGGTGGTTAGCAGGCGAACAAGTCGCAGGTGTTGACCATGTGATTGTGCCTGACGGTGAAGGTGGAACTAAAGAAGTTTCTGTAGAGGAAGATTCTGAATAAAACACCTTGTTCAAACCATATCTATCTAGTATAATGGCTAGACATGATATGGTTAGAACGAAAATATTTGTCTATGGTGGCATCGAGACTCGATGTCTGCAAGTGGAAGAACGATAACACCCTAAACCACAGATGTCCTTATTGTGGGGATTCCCAAAAGAATCAACACAAAGCAAGAGGATATCATTTTGCGGTTGACCAAAACTTTATTTACAAGTGCCACAATTGTGGTAAGTCAACTTCGAGCGTGCATTTCCTGAAAGACCACTTTCCTGATATTCATAAAGAATATCTGAAAGAGTATCTACAGGAGAAGGGTGGTAAAGTTAAAGTCAAAAAACGTAAAATGCCAAGTGCAAATGACTTTAAGTTTAAATCAATTCTAAATACAAATACTGGTGATTTGCGAGCAGTCGCTGTTCGGGCATGGGAGAAGACAGAGTCAAGGGAATACCTTCAAGACCGACAGATTGGCGAAAAACTCATTAGACAATTATGGTACGTACAAGATTCTTCTGTACTATCATACTTAAGTTCTAAGTATAAAAATAGAAAACTCGGCAATGACCCTAGAATAGTTTTCCCATTCTACTCAGAGAATGGAGAATTGATTGGTGTAAGTGGCAGGGCAATTAACGACACGCCCCTGAGATACTTAACCATGAGATTCGTAGATGACGTACCACTCATCTACAACATCAATAATGTGGACAAGTCAAAGACTATCTATGTCACAGAAGGGCCGATAGATAGTCTATTCCTACCAAACTCTATAGCAGTTGGTGGTAGTGATTTTAAAAAGATACAAAATCTAAAAGAGAATGCAATAATAATTTATGATAACGAACCACGCAATACAGTTATTCTAAAGAAAATCGAAGAAGTAATCGATGACGGTTACTCGGTTTGTATTTGGCATGATAGAAGAGTTGAAGGACTCAAAGATATTAATGATATGATTATGAACGGAATGACACAGAATGAAATTGTGGAAGTTATAAACTCTTGCACTTATTCAGGCCTTTCTGCTAAACTTAAGTTACAGGAGTATAAAAAAACATGACAGACAATGGAGATATTAAGGTCGTTAAAAGTGACGGTTCACGTGTAGATATTGACCTAGATAAAATTCACATTATGGTATCCGCCGCCTGTAAAAATATTACAGGTATTTCAGAATCATTAGTTGAAATGAATAGTGGTCTTCAATTTTATGACGGTATCACTACCAAGGACATACAGAGTATTCTCGTCAAGTCAGCCTCTGATTTGATTTCTCTACAAAGTCCTAACTATCAATTTGTAGCAGCCAGACTTTTGTTGTTTGCATTGCAGAAACAAGTATTTGGAACCAAGTGGAAAGACGGTAAAGACATATATCCTAGACTCTATGATATGATTAACAGAAACATAGAGCAAGGTGTATATACAAAAGAAATTTTAAAACATTATACAGAAGAAGAAATTGATACGTGTAATAGTTATATCAGACACCAAAGAGATTTCGATTTTACTTACGCAGGTTTACAACAAATAGTAGACAAGTATCTTGTGCAAGATAGAAGTACAGGTGAACTCTATGAGACACCACAGTTTATGTACATGATGATTGCTATGACACTATTTCAAAAGTATAATGGACACGGTGAGAAAAACAGATTGTGGTATGTAAAAAATTACTATGACGCAATCTCTACATTCAAGATTAATATTCCTACACCTATTATGGCAGGTGTAAGAACACCACTCAAACAATTTGCAAGTTGCGTATTGGTTGACAGTGATGATTCTCTTGATTCTATTTTCTCAAGTGACATGGCGATTGGAAAATATGTAGCACAACGTGCTGGTATTGGAATCAATGCAGGACGTATCAGAGGACTTGGTGCAAAGATTCGTGGTGGAGAAGTTCAACACACAGGAGTCATACCATTCCTTAAAAAGTTTGAATCTACAGTTCGTTGTTGCACACAAAACGGTGTAAGAGGTGGGAGTGCAACAGTACACTTTCCTATCTGGCACCAAGAGATAAATGATATCATTGTTCTCAAGAACAACAAGGGAACAGAAGATAATAGGGTTAGGAAACTAGACTACTCTATTCAAATGAGTGAACTCTTTTATCAGAGATTCCTCAAAAACGAGGACATTACATTGTTCTCACCACACGTTGTAGAAGGTCTATATGAGGCATTCGGAACACCTGAGTTTGACGAATTGTACGAGAAGTATGAACGTGCAACTAGTATTCCAAAGACTAAGGTAAATGCCCGTGAATTGATAACAGATTTACTAAAAGAAAGAGCAGAGACTGGCAGAATCTATATCATGAATATAGACCACTGCAACACACACAGTGCTTTCCTTGACAAAGTGAATATGAGTAATCTTTGTCAGGAAATCACTTTGCCTACAAAACCTATACAATCTATTGACGATTATAAAGGTGAGATTGCATTATGTATTTTGAGTGCAATCAATGTAGGTATTGTTAAGTTAGACGAGATAGAACACTTATGTGACTTATCAGTTAGAGCACTTGACGAATTGATTGACTATCAAGAATACCCTGTGAAAGCGGCTGAGATATCCACAATCAAGAGAAGAAGTCTTGGTATCGGATATATTGGTCTCGCACATTATCTTGCAAAGAACAAGGCAGAATATGGAAGTGAAGAATCCTTGAACTTAGTACATGAACTAACGGAAGAATTTCAGTATTCACTAATCAAAGCCTCTGTACAGGTTGCAAAAGAGAAGGGTAAGAATGATTGGCACCACAAAACTAAGTATGCAAAGGGTATATTACCCATAGATACATACAAGAAGGACGTGGACGACCTAGTCAACATAAAGTATAAAAAAGACTGGGAGGCGCTACGTGGCGAAGTCCTAGAACATGGTATGAGACATTCTACACTTAGTGCACAAATGCCTAGTGAATCGTCTAGTGTTGTATCAAATGCGACAAATGGTATTGAACCACCTAGAGACCACTTGTCAGTTAAGAAGAGTAAGAAGGGAACACTTAAACAGGTTGTACCTCAGTATACACAACTTAAGAATTTCTATACATTGCTATGGGATATGAAAGATAATCTTGGATATATCAAAGTGGTTGCAGTTATGCAGAAGTTTTTTGACCAAGGTATTAGTGGTAACTGGTCATACAATCCTGAAAACTATGAAAATGGTGAAGTTCCTGTGTCTGTTATGGCAAATGATTTACTCAACACTTATAAATATGGGTGGAAAACTTCTTACTACCATAATACTATGGACGGTAAGGAAGAAGACGTTATTAAAGAAGAATTACCTTCCGCAGTAGATGACGCAGCTAATGTAATGAGTGGGTATGACCCATTCGATGAAGAGGATTGTGACGCTTGTGCCATATAAAGTAACTTGGAAAGACGGCCCGAACTACGGGAAAGACGCACACGGAGTTTTGAATGACGATACAGTCAAATTCATAAGAGACCGTTATGTAGTCTTGCGTAATGTTATACCAAAAGAAATAATAACTTTTGCACTTGATACGTGGAAAACAATTGAAGCATTTAAACCTGCAGAAGATATTATATTTGACGAAGAAAAGGAACCTATACCTGAAAGTCCCGAATCTTCATACCATACTTCTAGAGGTGGCCATACGACACCTATGGGAGTTGCAATGCATAGGTGGTTACATAAAGAACTAACAAATAGAATTAATCTAGACTTAAATCAGACTTATTCTTACACTAGAAAATATGAAAGGGGTGCGTATCTAAAAGCACATTCAGATAGACCTTCATGTGAAGTGAGTGCTACGATTTGTTTGGGGTATGAGTCAGATGACGGTAAACCATGGAAAATATGGTTAGATAATACTAAGAATTGGGTAGATACAGGAACTGATTTTAATGCAACTCAAGGTATTCCAATCAGAAGAAGAAAGAATGCTATTTGTGTAGACCTAGAAATTGGAGATTTACTCTTGTATCAGGGCCCAAATGTGGTACACTGGCGAGATACTTTTATGGGTGACTATTCATATCATATGTTTTTGCATTATACTGCTGGTTCAAGTAAGTTAGAACAATGTGGTAATTATAATATTCAACCACACGGTGATTATAGCACCCATATTCAACCAGTATTAAAATATGATGGTAGATACAATCCGTATCAACAAAAATTATCTGAAACATGTAAAGAAGAATATACCAAATGGATGAATGAGTGGGAACATATTCCCAACAAAGCAGATTTTGTAAATAACTACGACCACTTTGAATTTGAGAAGATAGAAGAATGACAGTATTTAACAGGAACAAAATAGACTACACCAAGGAGAAAATATTCTTTGGTGAAGCCTTGAACACACAACGATTTGACGACTTCAAGTATCCTATATTTGATAAATTGACACAGAAACAATTAGGATTCTTTTGGAGACCCGAAGAGGTATCTTTACAAAAAGACAGGAACGACTATGCCTCTTTGAATAAATCACAAAAACATATCTTTACCTCTAATCTGAGGTATCAGACTTTGCTAGACTCAGTTCAGGGTAGGGCACCAGCATTATCGTTCTTACCATTCGTGACCCTTCCTGAACTTGAGTCTTGCATTATTACATGGGATTTCTTTGAGACTATTCATAGTAGAAGTTACACACACATTATAAAGAATGTGTACGCAGACCCAAGTGACGTATTTGACACCATATTAGACGAAGAAGCAATCATTAAGAGGGCAGATATGGTCACAGAAAAATACGACCATTTTATAAATCTAGGACGTAAGAAGTTACTAGGTCAAAAGGTAGACGAATACGAATTATACAAAGCATTATATCTCGCACTTATCAGTGTGAATATATTAGAGGGAATACGCTTCTTTGTATCCTTTGCGTGTTCCTTCGCTTTCGGTGAACTGAAAGTCATGGAAGGTAGTGCAAAGATATTATCTCTTATCGCAAGAGACGAAGCACAACACCTTGCTGTATCACAACACATACTTAAATGTTATCAGAATCATGAGAAAGATAAAGTCATGAATAAAGTTATGAAGGATTGTGAGAAAGAAGTTTATGCTATGTACGAGGACGCAGTAAATCAAGAAAAAGAATGGGCAGAGTTCTTATTTAAAGAAGGTTCTATGATAGGACTATCTGTACCATTGTTAGGAAATTATGTCGAATACATTGCAAACAAAAGACTTAGAGCGATAGGTCTAAATGCAATATATGATATCTCTAGTGCAAATAATCCACTGCCATGGACTAAACACTGGTTCAATAGTAGAGGACTACAGAACGCACCACAAGAGACTGAAATTGAAAGTTATGTCATAGGTGGTATCAAACAAGATATACAAGACGATACCTTCTCTGGCTTTAAATTATGAAACTAGAAAGCGACTTATATAAATTAATACCAAATGCCTTACCTATGAATCTAAGGATTCCTATATGGCAATCTCTACTTACGAAAGATTACAATATTGGTTGGAATGATTACAATGGTGTCGAAGCACCATTTACAAAAACATCATATCTTGCTCATGTAGCACGAAGAAACGAACCTAGAGATAGGTATGGTAAAAATAGATTTGAACCTTTTGAAGAGTTAGGTATCCCTCATGAGTTTTGTCAAGAATATCATGATATCATGGGAGACAAACAAATTGATTACATGGCAGTAAACTTAGTATTTCAAGGACAACAATTTTGGCCTCATACACATAGAAGACAAACTTCTTTAGTTTACTATGCAAATCTTGAGTGGCACAATAAATGGGGTGGTGAAACTATAGTTTATGAAAATGACGGAGAAACTTTCCACGCCGCTGTACCATATACGCCAGGAGCTTTATTATGGTTAGCGCCAGGCGTCACTCACGCAATAAGGTCACCAAGTGTGGAAGCGCCAATGTACAGATTTACAATAGGAATGTTTTATGATTAGGAGAAGTTTATGACACCTGCATACAGAGTAGAATGTCAATTGAAAGGTGACGTGAAAGCAGAGTATATCTTTGCCTCTATTTCAGAAGCTACAATGTTTCAAGTTGCAATGAAAAAGAAGGGATACGATACTCACATGTCATTCAAAGATTTAGATAAAGAAACGGACGAATGGAAAACACATGACTAAAATTATTTTTACAACACTAATTACAATATACCTTACGGGTTGTGTAAGCACAATCGAAACTCTTGACGGGCTGTGCTTCAATGAGAAAGACGGTACATTTGTTTGTGATAAGCCAGAAAGAAAAAGAAAACAGCCTGAACAAGAGTGGGAAGAATTTAATGATATGATTGATGATATAGATTGTCCTGATAATATGAAAACTTATCATGGTCATTGTATTGATTCAAAGTATCGAACTTTAGCATAGGAGAAAAATGAGAGAACTAGGAATGGTTATAGTAGGTTGCATGGTATTTGCTGGATTTTTTTCAGGTGTAATCTATCCTAATTTAGAATACAAAGGTTATTCAAGAGTACAAACTTGTACTGGTGAATGTTATGAAGAGTATGTAAGGACTCATGGAACAGTTGTAGAGATTGAACAAAGAAAGAAAGAACTTGCAAATGCAGATGAGTTCTCTTCTATCAGAAGTCTATGGGCTGGTTGTGCCGCCTGTCATGGTAATGACGGTGGTGGAATAGGTGCATTTCCTAAACTCGCAGGTCAGACAAAAGATTACATAATAAATAGATTGACTCAATATAAGAATGGTGAACAAGTCGGTGCTCAATCAGCAATTATGTGGGGACAAGCAGGAATGTTGTCAGAGAATGATATAGAAACACTTGGTAAATTTATAGAGGTAGAATTAAAATGATAGAAATATGGGGAAAAACACAGTGTCCATACTGTGACATGGCAAAAAAACTATGTGAAACTAATGGATATGAATTCATATATAAACAGTTAGGAGAAGACTTTCAGAGAGAAGACGTACTGGAACAATTTCCTGGCGCTCGAACCTTTCCACAAATTATAGTTAATGATGAAAATATCGGTGGATACACCGAACTTGAAGGACTACATAAAGGTGGACAGTTATAAACTATATCTTCCTACCGAAAGGGAACAAGACGTATACTGCGATAGATACAGACATATGCTTGATACCATAGATAGGGTAGAGAATGAAGTAAGGATTTACATATGCGGTTTAGATTTTACATACAAAGATATTGGGGAAACGCCTTTACCATTCGTGACATTGAATGGGAAGGTTAAGTCTTACGAAAATCTTTGTAAACTTTTAGAACTACCGCATTTAATCGACAAACCTAATTACCTAGTAAAAGAAGAGGGGACATATAACAGTGAGTTTAACTAAACTTTTTTGTACAGATTGCCAATCAGAATGTGAAATATATTCTGAAATGGACGGACACCATTATCGAATACAACATTGCCCATTCTGTGGTGCTGAGATTGACGAGGGACAACTTGAAGATATAGACGATGAGTAAAAAGATAAACCTATTTAAAGGTCTGAAAGCACTTTATAAACTTTCAAAAAACAAAAGTGATAATGATTCATATATCAAAGTTAATGTTTATCTTAATGGTAATTGTATTGCACCAACAGTTGCAGAATGGAGTAAGACTTCTCACGGTAAAAGATATCTAAAAGGTGAACGACTACCATTAGATAAAAAATTCAAGAAAGGCACAGTTGGTTGGGTAAGACAACAGTTCGTAGGAAAATATGATAAATCAATCGACCTAGTAAATGCACCTGTGCCAAAAACTCCATACATGGCATACGTCAATTTCTTACAAGATACGCATGATATCTCACACATAATGTCTCAATACGGTCAAGAAGGACTAGGTGAACTTTGTAGAATAGAATTTGAGATATCACAATCATGGCAAAGAGGATTCCAATTAGTTTCATGGATGTTCCAACTAAAAGCACTTATGATAACTAAGAGTTGGAAACAATTTCAAGTAGTCAGAGGAATGATTAAAGAAGCACAACAACGTGCAAAAGCTTCAGTTAATTTAGACATGATAGACTGGTTTAAATATCTAGACGAACCATATGAATACGTTAGAGACTCAGTAGCATGTGTACCACCTTATAAACTATATTTTACCAATCAAAAGTGGGACGATTGGGCAGATAAACATTATGATGCAAAATGAGATTATTAATACTACAAAAAGATAAAACACGCCTTTTACGTGATAGAAGTCCATTTGGTACTCCTAGGTGGGTTGTAGAAGAAATGATAGAAGGTAAGTGGAGAACTACCTCAATTTACAGTAAAGTGTGGTATACAAAAGATAAAGTGATTGAGTTAAATGAGGGTCTACAGTAAATATCAAGCGATAAAAGATAGTGCTTGTTATTATGCAAGAGAACTGGGTATAGATGACTATAAGAAGGTCAGAATACACATATACCGCCTGCCACACCCACACCCTAAACAAGGATATATCGAGTATTCAATCAACGGAAAACCCAAAGAAATATCACTATTTGTTAAATTAGATGAAGAAAGAGAGATAACCTTAGCACATGAAATGGTACATATCCGTCAAGTCCTTGCCAGACAAGGATTAGACGAGATTGAAGCGGAAAATTTAGGTCAAAAATTAGCAAAAAAACGCTTGACAATGACCCCCAAAATAGTGTAGCCTAATAGTATGGAAAGTAAAGTGAAAACAATATTTATTGACATGGACGGAGTCTTAGTGGACTTCATTAAGGGTGTTTCTGAAATGATAGGAAAACCCTTGACTGCTGACGATAAAGGTCATACTGAATATGACGAAAGAAAGCAAGAATTGACTGACAAAAGACTGTTCAGAAACTTACCACCAATGGTTGATTACCATGAGTTGATTGGGTATGTAAAACATACTGGATTACCTTGGGAAATTTTGACTGCTGCTGGTGCGGTGAACAGAAGAACTGTTGTTTATGATAAAACTGAGTGGATTAAACAGTGGGTTGACCCATTTGTTGTTACTACTTGTACTTACAGTGGTACTCAGAAAGCTGCCTTTGCGATTGAAGGTGCAGTCTTGATTGACGACAGACAAAAGAACATTGACGCTTGGGTTGAAGCGGGTGGTATCGGTATTGTACACACTAGTGCCGCTAACACTATCGAACAACTAAAAGCATTAAGAAATGGTGGTGATATCCTTGACTTTCAAAAAGAAGTCTCGGTTACTGCCCATGTCTAATTGGTGAGAGTGGTGAGTGGAACCCTCGTAAGAGTGGAAGTAGAAACTCAAGAAGCAACAGAAAACCGCCCGTTGTATCACCAATATAGTGGGTCTTGAACATTTGCGTCCGATTATACCACTTTAAAAACATAATCGAAATTGCGAGACGATTTTTCGGTGTGGGGGTTTAGTCTTTAAAAAAACTCCCCTGTTTTTTTATATAAATAAAACATGGCATACAGTAAAAAAGTTGTAGATAGATTCAATGACGTATTAGCGAATCCTGAGAAACATGCAGTAGGTAGGTTTGACCCTAAAGACCCTAATGTAGCAACAGGACTTGTAGGTGCACCTGCTTGTGGTGACGTTATGAAACTAGACCTTAAGATGAACGGAGATATCATAGAAGATGTCAAATTCAAAACTTATGGTTGCGGTTCTGCTATCGCATCATCAACCATGTTTGTTGAAATGCTCAAAGGTAAAACAATTGAACAAGCAAAACAAATTAAAGATAAAGACATTGCAGACGCTCTTGAGTTACCTGCAATCAAACTCCATTGTTCTGTCCTCGCAGAAGAGGGAATCCACAGAGCAATAGAAAATTGGGAAGAAAAATTAGCCCATAGGAGACATAATTATGCAAACAGTGACGAAGGACTTTCCTAACGGAGAGATAGTCGAATTTAACGAAAATTTCATTATGCACGCCAAAGGATTCTTTGACGATAGAGCGTGTGACGATATGATTGATTATTTCCATACCGCAAAAAACCATGGTCAAACTCAAATTCGTGAAGAATATGATACATCTAATACATTGGAAAAGTCAGATGACGCAACTGTAAATTTTCCTCTCTTACCACCCACAGAGCAAGTCAGATTTGACGGTATCAACAGTGATTTTGTAAAGCATATAGAACAAAATCTTATACCAATGTATGCAGACCATTATTTTGAAGAATTAAAAGATAATGTTAAAATATGGGATTGTCCAAAAGTACAACTGACCAAGCCAGGCGAGGGATATCACCTGTGGCATTGCGAGACATTTGGTAGAGTTTCACGTGATAGAGTATTAGCATATATGCTATATCTCAATGACGTTGACGAAGGTGGTGAAACAGAATTCCTACACCAACACACTAGGTTTAAACCAGTAAAGGGTGATTTCCTAATATGGCCAGGGCATTTTACCCATGTACATAGAGGTAATCCACCTATTTCAGGGCATAAATACATTGCCACTGGTTGGATTGAGTGGTTATAGGAGAAACATATGCAACATTTACTTAGGTTCTTGGATTGGCATGAACAACAGGTATACAAATATATGGACTTCTTTAGCATAAGTGAATATCACGCAATGTGGATATCATTTGCAAAAGGATTCCTCTTAGCATTATTATTGACATGGATTTTTTAAAAAATATAGCACTAAAAATATTTAACTGGATACTCTCATTATTCAGAACAAGATATCGTGTTACCGTATCATATAATGCTGAATGGGGTGATAAAGACGATAGAGTCTATCGCAATGTAAGGAAGATAATCACGAAGAAAGAAAAAATGCTATCTTTCATTGACGAAGACAAAAGACCAGTAGAGATTCGTGGTGCTGCTGGTCTGAACTATAAAATTGAGGTGGAAGAGTAATGCAAAATTTATTGATTGGTCTTCTAATTGCACTAGGATTGTTCAGTTATTACATGTACAATCAGAATCAGACCTTGACTGCTAACAATATCAAGTTAGAAAGTGCAGTAGAAGAACAGAAACAGGCAATGGACGCCTTACGAGAGTCATATGAGTTACAAGGTAAATCTCTTATGAACATGAGTCGTAGAAATGCGGAAATAGAGGCAGAGAAACAAGAATATCTTGCTATCTTTGCTAGACATAATTTAGATATGCTTGCATTGAAAAAGCCAGGGTTGATAACCAACAGGTTTAACAATGGAAGTGAAAAAGTAATGGAGAGTATGGAAGATGATACAGAAGAACTTTATAAGCTTACTGTTCCTGACAATAGCGATTAGTGGTTGTTCACTGATACCAACGAAACAGATAGAAATATCTTCCAAACCAATTCAGATTGATATCATGCAACCTGATTTACCACGTCCTATTAATTTGACAGCACCTCAGTGGTGGGTGGTATCAACAGCCAAGATAACAAATCCATGCAGGAAGACTATATCATTTGACCCTAAGAAGTTTGACGAGAATGGTGTAGAACAACTTAAACGTCCTAAAGCATGTGCAAAAGAGGATACAGAAAATCCTGATTGGCCTGACGGTTATACATACTTGGACAGATTCCTAGATGAAATGAAGGAACAAAACAATGGTGAAATATTGTTTGTTGCAACTACTATCGGTGATTACGAAATCATGGCAGAAGATATGCAAGAAATCAGAAGATATATTAATCAATTAGGTGAAGTAATAATTTATTATCGTAATGTAACTATGCCCAACGGAGAAAAAGGTGTGGGTGTAGGTGTGAAAAAGAATGCAACGTCCAAAACAGACTAGAGGTTATAGACCGTTATCGGTTAGAAAAACGGATTTATTTTCAACTCCGTTTTACACTATGCGATTCAATGCAGACTATGAAGAGATAGTCAGAGATGTTCGTAGAGCAGTAAGTATAGTTGCAGAAAAATACGGTGACGATATCACTAGAAACTACACTACCTATTTTGATATGGAAACTCAGTACAAATATATCTCAAACACAGAATGGTGCAAAAATCTAGCAACCGCACTCAAAGACACTTATGTAGACTTAATGCATAAGGAGTTTTTATTCAGTCCAAAAGAATTAAAGTTATCAAGAGACAAAGTGCATTTACATATGTGGGTCAATAGATATACAAACGACCACCAACATAGTCACCACAATCATAAAGGTTCTAAAATATCTGGCACATTCTATGTGAAGACAAGTCAACCATGTGCACCTATTATATTTGAAAGTCCTACAGAATATGCAAATATGTTATTTGCTACAAGAGACTGTGAAGTAATCAAAGACCAAATGATACATAATGGTGTGCCTGCAGTACAAAAAGAAATGAATTTTCTTCCAAATGACGGTGACGTTGCAATGTGGCCTGCATATTTGTATCACCACGTACCAAGACAACCTGACCAAGAAGAAAGAATATCTATCAGTTTTAATCTAGACCACCATGATACACTTAATTTTGGTTATTCAGACGAAGTATTAGATAAATTAGATTACGATTTTTTACATCATGAACAATAGAGTATATAGCAACGACACACTTTTTAGATTTAGTGAGAAACTAGAACCACGTATGGAAGACGGAGTTATCTATATTGATAATCTATACGAAAACCCTGACGCAATACATGACTGGTTAGAGAAACAAGACTTAGCACTATGGAAATACAGTGAAGAAAGACAATCAAAAAACACGCATGACTATCTCGACTGCAGAGTAATACATAAAATAGGATTCCCTACAAGACTGTATGCCAATCAAATGAACACGTTGACTAATATCTGTAGACAATATTGGTGGCCTCATAATTACAGTTGGGACGAGTGTTATGAGTTTAATGCATTTCAATCATTAGAAAACCATGGTAAAGAAATACAACATTATCCACACATTGATAGTGCACTAGACAGCCTTGATAGAAACTCAGTGATAAATTGTATCGTATACATGGATAAGGTAGCAAACGGTGGTACTGCTGTATACGAAGGTACATGGGTCACAAACGAAGAAGAAAAGAATTTATTATATCCTGTAGAAGAACTATTTGATATCAAACAAATTATACCTGCAGAATTCAATAGATTGGTTATGTTTCCTGGCAATCAATTGCATGGTGGATACATAGAGGATTACTCCAAATACATGGGTGATAGTTGGAGATATACTCAAGTAACATTTTTTCACCCTGAGAGATAATTATGCCTACAAAATATAAAGAAAGTGCAGTGAAGGTGGATAGAGCAACTAAAAAAGTTTCCGTAGAACATTTCTATGTGAAACAGTTATCACAAAAAGAGGCATTTGAACTGCTAAACGCTGACAATACTAAACCAAAGGTCAAACGTAAAATACGTAATGAACTAGTGAGACGAGGTATTAAGATTGTTAAAGTTCCCAAAACTTTCGATACTTAAAATGTTTTCAGAAAACCACTATCGCCCTCTTCCAAAAGAGGTTATAATTAAACAGTCGGAGATAGATGGATATGGTATTTTTGCTAAAGAAGATATATCAAAAGATACAGAACTGGGTATTACTCATGTATGGGCAATGGGTAAATGGATTAGAACCCCTCTTGGCGGCTTCATTAATCATTCTGATATTCCTAACGCAAAAGGCGTATTAAAGAATGCAGACGGAACCGACTACAGAGTTTTGACTGTTATGAGAGATATCAAAGCAGGTGAAGAAATAACATTCTTTTACACACTCAATGAATACCAAGGAGTATTTGCTTGATATACGTAGGTGGTGGTCATATTTCAGATAGGTTATGTTCTTATCTGATTCATTTATTTGAGGGTAATCCGCAAAAACATGAAAGAGTTAATCACGCAGGACAATTTTCTAAACTTTGGTTACATGATTATTCACAAATATGTGACGAGTTGACAGAGGCAACTGTACAGGTAATAGACGATTATAAGTTAAATATGGAAGTCGCACAATTCTTACCACCACTAGAAAAACTAGAAATGTTTTGCATAAAGAAATACGAAACTGGTGGTGCTGATTATTTTGACGAACACATTGACGTAGTAAATTATGATACCGCAACACGTTATCTTGCTATACAGTTTTATCTTAATAACGTAGAAGAGGGTGGTGAAACAGTGTTTCCCTATCATGACAAATCTATAAAACCAATACGTGGACAGGCACTTGCATTTCCACCAATATGGACACACCCACATTTGGCAACACCACCTGTGAGTAATCCAAAATACATACTAACGACATATATGTCATATAAGGACGATTAATGGAAGTAAAATTAATAAACTATAGTCAAGCAGACGGTGAATATCTTATTGATAGTACCAGTGCACAGGAAATGGTAGCCTTTTGTGCGAGAGTCAGTAATCCTGATAATCAAATGAACAGTGAGACCAGTGCAGGACTAATCAAATATCTTATTCGTCATAAACATTGGTCACCATTTGAAATGGTAAGTGCATGTCTAGAGATAAAGACAACACGTGATATAGCCAGACAGATACTGAGACATAGGTCTTTCTCATTCCAAGAGTTCAGTCAGAGATATGCTGTTGCAACTGATTTTGAAACACGTGAAGCACGTATGCAAGACCCAGTCAATAGACAAAATAGTGTGGTTACAGACGACCCTGAAATCCAAGAAGAATGGGATAAAATACAGGACAATGTGATTGACTTGACCAAAGCAGCCTATAATCGTGCACTAGACCTTGGTATTGCAAAAGAACAAGCACGTGCGGTATTACCCGAAGGTCTTACTGCGTCCACTATGTACGTCAACGGAACACTTCGTTCATGGATACACTACATAGAATTACGCAGTGAAAATGGCACACAAAAAGAACATATGGAAATTGCAAAAGAGGTAGGGAGAGTTATCAGTAAAATATTCCCAGTAATCAATGAATAGAAAATCAAATCCAACAGTTATTATAGTCAATACTGGACTAGCGACAGAAAAGTCTAGTAAAGCATTCTATGACGTATTATCTGATAAAGTTGCACATATTCATAAAGACCCTGACCTTGATTGGAAGTCTGCATTGGCATATCATGACATAGAAAAATCAGGTATTGACGCAGACTTTATTGAAGAAGGCACTGAGGTGATACTGCTACAAGATAATGTGGTGCTACATGATAACTGCACACCTATATTCCAGCAGCCAATCCCCGAAAAAGGTTCTACCAAGCCATTTACGTTAGAACATACCGATAATTATGGTTTTGAGGTAGGAGAAAAAATAAAAGAAAAAAATGATGCTCTTGCACCTATAAGAGAAGCAATAGAAGAGAATAATTATTCATATCTAAATTGTCCTATTGCATGGTGGGAAGAAGAACCAAAGATATTTACAGGTCTTGTTGCATTTAGATACGGTGATACCAAAGAATTATATCAGCCAGATACAGAATATACCACCAGTGACGAATTCTATACAAATGAATTCAAGGGTGTTATCTGGCCAACAATAAAAGGTTCTGTTGTTGATATACAAAACGACAACGGTAAGGAAGAACAGTGGAAAGAAAGAATTATTCCTGAATTTCCGCAAGAATTTAATCCAAGAGATAGGTTTGCTACCTCTATAGAATATAGCGAGGAAATGCATAAACCATTTTTCTCATTAGAAGAAGGATTAAATCAACACGTAAGCATGGTATTTTTTGACAAATACGATAGAGTTGAAAATATGCCACTATAAATATCATACATGTATGATATGGGATTGATAATACATATGGACTGGTTAATTACATTATTTCTTTTACCCGCTTATATAATCGGCTGGGGAATATCAATAATCATTTGGTGGTTTATTTTATCAGGTGCATGGACAGTATTAAATGAGGCCTATGCTTCATATTCTGCTAAAGCACGTGAGAAAAGAAAAGACCACTTAGATGACATAGACAACTATCACTAATGACAGATTTACTTCTTATTCACATACTTTTTATCACAGCCTGCGTAGGTTGTAGTTGGTATTGGGGACGTAAAGAAGGTGCTCAGAAGGTATTACAAATGTTAATAGACGACAAAGTAATCACTGCTGAAGACCTAGAACGTTACATCATTACAGACGACAGATAAAAATATTCAAAACCCCCTAGACAGTAACACTCCTGTTACTGTAAAATATATATTATGAGTCAAAGCAATTGTATATCCCACCAAGAAGTGGCAAGAGTATTACACGCAGACCATAGTTCCTATAAAATGGGTACACTGGTCTACGGTACATA
>MDSW01124799.1_pt1 | contig 17532 bp, 18 predicted proteins | sample 811171 | NCBI WGS metagenome assembly MDSW01 (sample SAMN05326641, study PRJNA326480) | marine metagenome | isolation source: seawater | place: Atlantic Ocean: North West | collected 2012
GCAGAGTGACTGCGCGGCGCGCGCTACGCCTCGTCTTGCCGCAAAACAGCGCTTGGCGCGGACTCGTATGAAACCTCAACAGGCCCTAGTAATCGGGTTTAATCGATCACGTCGGCGCTGAAGTAGTAGGCCAGCGCCAGGTTGAAGCGCGGCTGCCAGTCGCCGTTGTTGGGGCCGGTAAAGGCCATGGCCGCGTTGCGGCCCATGATCATGTCAGCCCAGACATAGAACGGGCCGGCGTTGGCGTATGCGCCCACCGTGGCCAGCTGTACGTCGCCCACCTGGCCAAAGCCTGGCTGGCCCGGAACGCTGGCCGAGAAGGTGCCGCCCGGCGTGGTGACGTCCAGATAGCCGTATTCGGCGTACATGTTGAAGCTGTTGAACGTCCACTTGTCCACCGTCCACGAACGCCCGACATCCGCGGTGTAGAGATTGCCCTCGGCCGGAATCTGGTAACGGAAGCCGTAGTCCTGAGAGGTGACAGAGTCCGTGGGCAGCGGATCACCGCCAAAGGTGCGGCCATCGGGAATGTTGTATTTATACGTGGTGAACTGACCGTCGATGGTCCAGTTGCCGAGTGCGGCATGCGTGGCAGCGGCCACTGCCCAGTGGTTGCCGTAGTCGCTGGTCGTGCCCTGGCCGGGCGCGCCGTCCCCCACTTCCAATTGGCCACCGCGGGCCGACAACGAGACGTTGACCGAGTTGTCGCCGCCCTGGTTGAAGGTATAGCCCAGACGGCCGTTGCCGCCGTTGACCTGGTCATAGCCATCGACCGGGTTGGCACCGTAGGTGCTGGGTTGGTTGAGCGTGGCGTTCTTGAAGAAATCCACATCAACCTGCCAGGGCCCGTTGGTATAGCGATAACCCGCGCCGCCGGCCTGGTTGTCGTTAAAGCCGGTATAAAAGCCCAGGTTGCCCCAGAACGACTGATAACCCAGCGGAATATTGCCGAAGGGGCGCTGGAAGTAGCCGACTTTGACCTGGTGATTGTCGTTGAAGTCGTAGGCGCCCCAGCCATAGTGCAGATAGCTGGAATCCCCGAAGTTGACTTCGGAGAAGCGCTGCTCGGCGGCATAGGTGAGCTTGCCGTACTGGCCGGAGAAGTTCACGCCGAAATAGTTGAAGTTCAGGTTGCCGCCGTCACGACGATTTTGAGTGTCACCGCCGCGGACCTGGTAGTTAGCCGCCACGGCACCGCCCACGGCCAGCTTCTTGACCGGGCCTTTCTCGGCCTTGGCGATGTCTTTATCGGCTTCACGCGTATCCGAACCGTCCTGGCCTTCGGTCTGAGCGGTCTGGGTTTCTGCGCCGGGATCTTCTTCAATACCCACGTCACCGGACGCGTTCTGCAGCGCGGTCGTCTTGCCCTCGTTATCAGGATAGGGCGAGTTCGTGTTCTTGGCCTGCTGCTGCTGCAGGGTCTGGACCTGCTGCTGCAGCAGCTGAATCTGTTCCTGCAGTTTCTTCAGCGTCTCGCTGTCCGCACTTTGGGCCATGGCGGGCGTGGTCGCCGCCAGCGTCGTACCGGCGATGAGCAAGCCGAGCGCGCGTGCCTGTTGAATACGCATGATCCTTGTCTGACTCCCTGAGCGTTAACAACAGCGGCGGGATGCGCCGGCTGTTATTGCGTTAGACGACACGAGTGGTTCGTGTCCAAACCGTGATAGCCGGGATGGCACGCCATGGACATACCCGCCTGCCGCGTAGGGCGCGTGGATAGACATATGTGGTGCGTGATCCCCTTTTCGAACGTGCGGACCCCTAATCCGCGCCGCGAACATACCACCGAACTGTGTACAACTGAAATAAATAGCCGCCGGAGGCTGCGAACGACCGATCGTTGCGAATGGGGCCGCGGATCGCAGTGATTGATATGCAATACTTGAGCCGGTCTGTTGCGATAGACGCGACGAAACGTCGGCCACGTCGGTGATCGTGACATCGCGCACTGCAAGCTCATTGGGGCGTGCCATGCTGATTGAACCACGAGACAACGGCCTATACTGCGCGGCAGGCGATTTCTATATCGACCCCTGGCGTCCGGTCGAGCGCGCGCTCATTACCCATGCGCATGCCGATCACGCCCGGGCCGGTCACGGCCACTATTGGGCCGAGGACTCCGGCGTGCCGCTTTTGCAGCAGCGCCTCGGTGCCGATATTTCGATCACGCCCGTGGCCTACGGCGAAGCCTTGACGTTTGGCGATACCACGGTCTCGTTTCATCCGGCCGGCCATGTGCTGGGCTCGAGCCAGATCCGCGTGGCTGATGGCAACGAGGTCTGGGTGGCCTCGGGCGACTACAAACGCGATAGCGATCCGACCTGCGCCGATTTCGAAGTGGTGCCCTGTGACACGTTCATCACCGAGGCCACCTTCGCCTTGCCGGTCTATCGTTGGGCGCCGTGTCACGAAGTGGCCGCGGATCTCGTGGCCTGGTGGGCCGACAATGCCGCGGCCGGGCGCGCCAGCGTCGTGTTTTCCTACAGCCTGGGCAAGGCCCAGCGGCTGCTGGCTGAAATCGGACGCCTGACGACGGGCACCGCATATCTGCACGGGGCGATGGTGCCGCTTACGCGGCTGTATCGCGACGCCGGCATCGACATGCTGGACACCTGCCCGGTCAGCGAGTGCGATAAAAACCACGACTTCTCGCGCGACCTGATCATGGCGCCGCCCTCGGCGGCCGGTTCGCGCTGGATGCGCCGTTTTGGCGAGCATCGCACCGGATTTGCCTCGGGCTGGATGCGTATCCGCGGAAACCGACGCCGACGCGGCTACGATCGCGGCTTCGTGCTGTCCGATCACGCCGACTGGCCGGGCCTGATCGATACCATTCGAGCCACCGGCGCGCGTCGGGTGCTGGCCACCCACGGGCGCACCGACGTGCTGGTCAACTATCTGCGCGCGGGTGGGCTGGATGCGGCCCCGCTGGTCACCGATTACGCCGACGGCCCGGAAGGCGAGGACGAGGGATGATGGACTCGGGGTCGATCCTGTCGAAACGAGCGCCGGGCCGCGGGCGGCGGCAGAGTCGATCATGGCAGCGCGGCTGAGCGATCAGGCCGACGAGCGCGGCCGGCTGGCGCTGCAGCGCATGGAGCGGGCGCTGGTGCGGGCGCGTCTTGCCGAGCCCGACGGCTTGACCCACGGCGATTACGCGGGCCTGCGGTATGCGCTGGGCCTGGCGCGGCTTCATGTCCTGCCCGTGGACGGCGGAGCGCATATCGCTCTGACGCCGGGGCCGATTCAGACCCTGCGCGACTGGCTGCTCAATCATCTGCACGATGCGCTTCGTAGCCCGGCCACCGACGATGAAAAGCTGGCCTATGCCCGCGATGCCGCCGGCCCGGCCACCGCACGGGCCCACGAGACGCGGGCCGCGCTTCTGGCCGAACACGCCGACCAGTTCACGCCCGCCATGCTGGATCACGAGATCGCCCACCGTGCGTTGGTCGTCGTGGCCGGCGGCGGCGGCGGCGCCGGTTATGTCTACGCCGGGGCGTTTGCTTGCTTAAACGATGCCGGGCTGGTGCCGGATTACATCGTGGGCAACTCCATGGGCGCCATTCTGGGGCTGATGCGGGCCGAGAAACGCCATACCGATCTGTCGGAAAACGTGGCGTTTGCGGCCGGTCTGCGTAATCGCGATCTGTTTTCCGTGGCGCGTCGACGGGCCGAATTCGGCACGCCCAGCCTGCTGCATCTGCATCTGTCAGCCCTGCACCAGCGCCTGTCGACCGGTGAATTCAAACGACCGCTGCGTCTGGACGAGATGGAGATCCCGCTGGATCTGATCGTGGCCGGCCTGAAGCAAGAAACCTACGAGCGGGTGGTGCCCACCACGCTGGGCCATGAGAGCCGGGCCGCGCGGCTGCTGCCGCTACCGGTGCGGGTGGCTGCGCGCCTGTCGCGCCTGACCACGTTCTTTCGCTCGGACATGGTCGAAGCGCTTGTGCTGGGCCGCGATCGCGACACGCGCGCGGTCCACGCCGTGGACGCAGCCGGTTTTTCGGCGGCCGTACCCTCGATCCTGCAATACGAGCCCAGCCCCCGGGCCGGCGTAACGCGTGAGATATTCGCCGAGCTGATGCACGATCATCGCCTTGCGGCCATCGTCGACGGCGGCATCGCCGACAACGTGCCCGCACGCGCGGCCTGGCAGGGCGTGACCGCCGGGCGGGCCACGACCCGCAACGCCTATTACCTGGCCTTTGACTGCTTTCTGCCGCACCTGGATCCGAAAAACGCCTGGCTTTGGCCCATCACCACGCTGGTACAGGGCCAGATGCGCACCAACCGCGTCTATGCCGATACGCTGGTGCGTTTCAATCGCACCTTGTCGCCCATCAATCTCGTGCCCGGAGCCGCCGGTCTGGCACTGGCCGTGGAATGGGGATACCAGACCATGAACGATCATCTCGCCGAGGCCAAAGCCATGCTCGAACCCGTCGATCTCGCGGCCTGCGGGGTCTCATGAGCGATAACGCCACTCCGCCCGATCCGGGGGCGCTGCTCGACACGCGTCGCTCCAAGACCGAGCGCGCGCTGCTGGCCTGGGATCTGGCCATGATTGGCCTGGTCTCGGTCAACCTGTTGTTGATCCTGATCGATATGCTGTACTCGATCGGCTTTGTTGAAAACGCGCTGCAGGCCGGTTTGCCAGGTCTTTCGGCTTGGTATGACCGCACCATCCACGCGCATTTTTTCAGCATCGACCTGGTGTTCGTGGGCCTGTTCGTGGCCGACGTGCTGGCCGGTTGGGCGCTGGCGGTGGTTCAGCAGCGCTATCTGCGCTGGTATTTCTATCCGTTTGCCCACTGGTACGACGTGCTGGGCTGTATTCCGGTGGCCGGGCTGCGTCTGCTGCGCGTGCTGCGTGTGATCTCGATCATCATGCGCCTGCAGCGTCTCGGCGTGATCGAGATTCGCGACTGGTGGCTCTATCGCCAGGCCATGGTCTATTACGACGTGATCGTGGAGGAGATTTCCGACCGCGTGGTCATCAAGGTACTGGGCGGGGTCCAGGACGAAATGCGCTCGGGTGGCCAGACCTTGTCCCGGCGTGTGGTCCACGACGTGATCGCCCCAAGACGCGCCCAGCTGACGGCAGCGGTCAGCAGCCAGGCCGAGAACGCTATCGCCGCGGCCTACGGCGACAACCGCGAACAGATCCAGGCCTATATCGCCAACGTGGTCAATCGCGCCGTGGATCAGAACCCGGCTCTCAAGAACCTCGAAAGGGTGCCCATGCTGGGCCGGTTCGTCTCCGAGGCACTGGACCTGGCGATCCAGGACACGGTCAACAACGTCTTGGACGAAGCCGTGGCCGGGCTGACGTCGCGCGACTTCGATGCACTGGTGGGCAATATCGTGGATAGTGTTATCGAGCGTCTCCTGGCCGAGAACGTGGGTGAGGCGACGCCGGAAATCCAGGATGCGATGATCGAGGTCCTGGAACTCGTCAAGGACCAGGTGGCCGTCAAGCGCTGGCGCGGCCACTTCGAATAAGCATCGTTTGAGCCGGTTGCCGCCGGCAGCGAGATTGTCCGTCCGGTGCGATTGAAAGAGCCGACCGGCTTGGGCCCTAGGAGCATGCACATGTCGTTATCGGGTGTTGCCGTCAAAACAGCTGCTGCCGGTATCCGCCGGTCCTCAGCCATCGTGTTGATCGGGCTGGCCGTCATGGGCCTGGCAGGCTGCGACATCGACTGGCTGGATGTTTTCGACCCGGACGACGACGAGACCGCCACGAGCGATACCACGGCACCGGTGGCCGATACCGATATTCCCGGCCTGAATCTGGCCGTGTCTGATACCGGCTTCACGACCACGGCCAATGCGGTGGCCAACGGCATCGACAACCGTGCGCCTTTCCGCTCGCTGAGCGTCAACTTTCAAGCTTCGGCCGACGACTCGGGCCCGGATATCCGCCCGACACGGGCGATCTTCTATTACAACGCGCCGCTGATGGCACCGCTGATCGCGGCCGATCCGCGGGCCGGCTTGGACTTGCCGCCGGCAGTGCTCGTCTATCAGACCGATGCCAGCGATACCACGCTGACCGGCACGACCGACAATACAAGCTCGACCGCCGACGACGGCAGCGCCGACGTGGGCGTGGGCTACAACGCCGCCGATTATCTGGCCGCAAGGTATGACCTCGACGAAGCCGGCGACACGCTGGATGCCTACGAAGATGATCTGGCGCGTCTGGCTGCCGATGCCGCCGGCAACAGTGTCTCGGTGACGGGGGCGACCGACGGCATCACCGAAGGCGAGGGCATCACCCGACAAACCAGTGATCGGTCGTTTTCAGACACCGTGGATAATCTGCAACAGGCCATCGACGACCGCGACGATGTCAGCCTGCTGGGCCAGTTCGATCACGCGGCCGCGGCCCAGGCCGCCGGCACCATGCTCACCGCCAACAATGATCCGGCCATTCTTTACGTGATCGATGCCACCGACGTCATCAGCCGGCTGATTGCCGGCGGCCAGACCGTGGCCGTGGATCTGCCGATCCGTATTCTCGTGTCGCAAAACGCCAACGGCCGAGTGAGCGTGTATCACGACACGGCGGCCTATCTCGTAGCCCGACACGATCTGGACGACGTCGATGACGCCGTGGATACGCTGGACGCGCTGCTCGACGATCTGGTCGAGCAGGCCACGCAGGGCTAGACCGGCCGCCGCCGCGCGACAGGCTTCTCTGCGCTCACCAGCGAACGGCCACTCCGCGGACGTCGGTATGCACGAACGGGCCGTGGGCCGAATTGGCCGGATACGCCGATAGCCCGCCCGTAAAACGCGGCTCGGCGGAGGCCATCGACTCGATCAGGTCGGCGAGCCATTCGGCGTCGCCGATATCGACCTGGCCGTCGCCGTTGAGATCGTCCATCCGGTCGTCGCCGTTGGTATCGACATAGATATCGGCCGCGCCGCCGTAGAGATGTCGGCTATACGAAGTCGTATTACCGATGTCGCGATTGTATTGCGGGGTGCGATAGCCGCTCATCACGGTCAGTGTGTTGGCCTTGATCCCGCGATCGGCCAGTTCGTCGATGACGGATTCCAGCTTGGCGACCAGCCGCGAGCGCACACGGATGTATTTCGGCCAGTGGTCGGGCTGCTGGTGACACAGAAACTGGCCGATCGTGAAGTGCGGCGACAGCCGCGCATCGCGAGTGGCCTTTGTTACCGGCATTAACGCCTCGGGCGGAGCATAGATCTCGCGCCCGCGCAGCGCTTTGGCCTCGTAGTGGCCGATGCGATAACCGTTGATGGCATCGCGGTCCGGATCGAAAGGCTGCATCACGAACAGATTGATCCGACGAGCGCTGTTCGCGGCGGTGTTGGCCAAAGTGATCGTATAGACGCCGGGGGCGTCAGGGGCCGCAATCGTCCACGCGTGTTGGCCAGTCGCCTCGATCGACAGCCGCGGCTCGCCGGTCAGGCGCATGACGGCGTCGGCCGGCACATCTCGGGCCGCGATATCGATGGCCTCGTCGGGCATGACGAACGCATGGGTGACGTGACGATCCAGCAGGCCGTCATCGACGCGGATCGCAAAATCCGGAGCCTCTGCGGCCGCGGTGGCTGCCGGTGCTGCCAGAACACCTGCGCTCAAGACGAGACCGGCGGCCAGACGCACGAGGTGCCTGACAGCCGGCGTCAGCGCGAGCCGCGTCATAGATCGATGGCCGCCTTGGATTTGAGGGCGCTATCCAGCTCGTCGTCGTGGTCGTAGAGATCGGCCCGGAAGTTGACCGTGTCGTCGTCGACGAAAGCCGTCCAGTACTGCAGATACACCGGGATCGATTCGGGTAGATCCACGCGCTTGCGCCCGCCGGTGTGCATGGCGTGGTCGATATCGGCCCGGCTCCAGCTTGGATCGCCGTTCAGCGCAAACGTGGCCAGGGCGACGGGATCCTCCACGCGCACACAGCCGTGCGACAGGTCACGATCCGTGCGATCGAAGAGCTGCTGGGCCGAGGTGCTGTGCAGATAGATGGCCATGTCGTTGGGAAAGATGAACTTCACCAGGCCCAGGGCGTTATCGGGCCCGCCGTCCTGGCGCACCAGCAGATCGCCGGCGGCCACGGCGTTCACGTTGGCCGGCGTGATGGCCATGGGCTGGGCATCAGGGCCGAAGTTGGCCACGATCTGATAGTGCTTCGAAGCCATGTAGTTGGGGTTGTCGCGCTGCTTGGGCACGATCTCATCAGCCGCGATAGACGGCGGCACGTTCCAGTAGGGCCGGAACACCAGATACTGCATCGAATCGCCAAATATAGGCGTCTCGCGATCGTTATAGCTGCCGCCCACGATGACGTTCATGTCCAAGTTTTGGCCGTTGGCGTCGTAGGCATCGAGCTCGAAGGCCGGCACGTTGACCGCGATATAGCGATCGCCGAAGCTCGCCGGCATCCAGCGCCAGCGCTCCATGTTGAGCTTGATCTCATCGATGCGCTGGGCCGCCGTTACGTTGAGCGCGTCGCGCGTGCTGGGCCCCAGGAGGCCATCGACCTTCAAGCCGTTGCGCGTCTGATAGTGCTTCATGGCCGACATGATCGTGTCGTCATACGCTTTCGGCGCGCTCTGACCGTCAGGCGCATCGCCGGTGGCCTGCAGGCGCGTCCAGAGGATGGCGATACGCGGATCTTTCATGCCCTCGCGTAATACCTCGCCCTCGGGAATCTGCGGCCAACCGCCGTCGTCGGCGATCTGTCGGTAGCGCGCCAGGGCCCGCTTGAGCTGTTGATACTCGGGCTGCTGCGGCGCCAGGCCCGCGATGATGTCCTCGACCTGGCCATCGGCGGCGCGCGCGAGCACGTCCTGATAATCGACCGGCTCATTGGGCTCTTGCCATTGCACGTGGATGGCCGGGTCGTCGATCACGCCGCTATGCAGATCATGGGCCAGCGCCACGAACTGTTGTGAGAGGGCTACGTCGTAGCGGGCCAGCGCCTCGGGCGACTCCACGGGCGTCTCGCCGCTGACCACGTCCTGGAGCGTCGGGTTGCGATAGCTGGCCGGCGCCAGGCCCTGCTCGTCCAGGTGCGGGATAGCGCTGAAATAGGCACGGGCGTTATCGCGCGGGGTGCCATCGGCGTCGAACCAGGTGGGCACATAGCCGTTGTTTTTATAGAACGCCTTCAAGCCCTTGAGCTGCTCGTTGGACGCGTTCATCCCCTTGAGCCGGGCGGCGATTGCTTCGGCGGCCGGGCCTTCGGCCTTGGCCGGGGTGTTGAGCGGCTGGCCGGGCTGGTTGTCGGCATTGTCGCCGGGTTGGGAGGCCGTGTCTTGTGCCGGGGCAATGCCCGGCAGGGCCAGGAGTGCGACGCCCACGAGCGTCGCACCCAGTGCGGTGCCCGTCCGGGCGATAAAAGAGTCAGTCATCGATCTATAGCCTTTGCGGTGTTCGTTACTTGGCGCGTTGGCCGGTGGTTTCGATTTCGATCATCGGGCGGATCCGCTGCAGGCGCTCGGTCGGGTCATCGATGATCAGAAGTTCATGTTTTGTTTCGGCGTCGAACGGCAGCAGCTCGGTGAGCCGGGCCGATAGCCAGGACGCCGACTCGTAGCGACGCTCGGTCTCGGGATAGGGCAGCCCGGTCTGGTCGATCAGTGCGGCGGCAATCTGCTTGAGAGCGGCGAACTCGAGCGGACAGGCGCCGTCCTCGGCCTCGGGTTGTGGGCTCTGGCGTGCCCACCACAGCCCGTCGGCCGCGCAGCGGGCGTTATCCAGCGCCACGCGCTGCTCGCCCTGGGCGGTGATCCCCAGCGCGCCGTCGTCCAGACGGTCGAAATCGATGATGCGCGCTGTCGTACCCATCGACCTAGGGGCTGCAAAGCCGCCGGATTCCACGGCTTCGCCGGTACAGACCACGAAAGGGGTCTGTTCGCGCATGCAATAAGACACCATGTCCAGATAGCGTGGTTCGAAGATACGCAGCGGCAGTGCACCGCCGGGAAAGACTACAGTCGATAAGACAAAGACCGGATGTTCGGTCGGGCTTGCTGCCATAAGGCCCGTCAAGCGTCGAATACTGTGACTAGCATACGTTTATTGGCCGCCGCGTGTGCGCCGGCATGACAGATTGTCGCGGGCCGGCTATCGTGTCAGTGATGAATGAGACGATCGATAAGCGCGATCCGGCCGTGCGCGCCGAAATCGCCCGCCGCTTTGCCGAGGCGATCCCGCATAACCACGCGATCGGCCTGGTGCTGGAAGACGCCAGCACGGATACCGTTCGGATGCGCCTGGGCTATCGCGAGGTGTTTCTGGGGGATATCGAGTCCGGGTTATGGCATACCGGCATCACCTTCACCGCGGCCGACTCGGCCTGCGGGCTGGCGGTGTTTCTCAAGCTGCCCGGGCTTGAGGCGATCGCGACTCTGGATCTGCGCATGGATCATCATCGCCCGGCCGTCGCCGACAAGGATCTGATTATCGAGGCCTATTGTCATCACGTGACCCAGCGTATGGCTTTTGTCACCGCCGATTTGTATCAAGACGCCCGCGAGCGCTGCGTGGCCCGGGCCACAGCGACGTTCACGCGGACCGGCCGCTCGGTGTTGTCATGAACGAGCGGGTCAACAAGCTGAGCCGGGCGCTGGCACGCGCGGATTATGCAGCCCTGGTGGCCGCGGTGCCGTATGCCGGCTACCTGGGGTTGTCGATCGAGACCGACCCTGATGGCGCCCGGCGCTATGTCATGGCCTATGACGAGCAGCTGATCGGTAACGCCGGTCTACCGGCGCTGCACGGGGGCACTGTGGCCTCGCTGTTATCGCTTGCCATGCAGTTCGAGGCCCTGATCGACATGCCGGCCCCGCGCCTGCCCGACCCGGTGGATGTCACGGTGGACTACTGGCGTTCGGCCGGGCCAAGCTGCTGTATCGCGACCGCGCGCCTGATCCGCTCGGGGCGTCACGTGGCCCAGGCCCAGGCGGTGTGCTACCAGGACAGCCCGGAGCGGCCCATCGCCTTCGGCCGCTCGGCATTCGTCCTGCGCGACGTATAAAGCCTTGACGCTGCGGTCGCCGCAGCGCGCGCGGCTGATTAGACTATTCGCGTTATACCGTTGTCTGGGAACTGCATGAAATCGTCTCGCGAACTGGTCGCCGATCTGCTGTCACAGCTGGATCTGGAAGTGCTGGAAGATCGCCTGTTTCGGGGCAGCTCTCGCGATATCGGCGGCAAGAGCGTGTTCGGCGGTCAGGTGGCCGGCCAGGCGCTCGTGGCAGCTACTCGAACCGTGGCCCCGGGCCAGCTGGCGCACTCGCTGCACGGCTATTTCCTGCGCCCGGGGGATATGGCCAAGCCCATCGTCTACGAGGTGGATGCGATTCGCGACGGCCGCAGCTTTGCCACCCGCCGGGTGCAGGCCATTCAACACGGTCGGCCGATCTTTTCCATGCTGGCCTCGTTTCACGTGGGCGAGAGCGGCTACGTGCATCAGACCGAGATGCCCGACGTGCCCGGCCCAGAGGGGCTGGCTAGCCACGACGAGCTGCGCCACGAATGGGTCGATGCCCTGGACCGGGTACCGGAATCGCTGCGTGAGGCGGTCGGGCGCGAGATCGCCATCGATCTGCGCCCGGTCTCGCCTTGGAATCTGTTGTCGCCGGACAAGCGCAAGCCCCAACAATATGTCTGGTTCCGGGCCAAGGACGCCGTGCCCAAGGACCAGGCCGTGCACCGCGCGGTGCTGACCTATGCCAGTGACTTCAACCTGCTGACCACGGCTCAGCTGCCGCATGGAGTGTCTTTTTTCACCCCCGGCATGCAGATGGCCAGCATTGACCACGCGCTCTGGTTCCACGGCGATCTGGCCGTCGACGACTGGCTGCTCTACTGCATGGACAGCCCCGGTGCCCAAGACGCACGCGGCCTGTCGCGCGGGCTGATCTTTGCCGGCGACGGGCGACTGGTGGCGTCCGTAGCCCAGGAAGGGCTGATCCGCCAGCGCGACTGATGCGCTATGCACATCAAGACCGCCTTGAGGCGGGGTTGATATGGTCTTGATCAGTGTTGGTCGACGCACGCGGCGTGTGCTCTATGTTCGGCTGCTTTCTCGCCCCGAGAGCTGTCATGACCGACCGCCACGCCTATCGCACCACGCCTCCGTTCTGGCAACGCCTGGCTGCCCGCCGTCTATCGCCGCGACAGTGGCTGGTCTGGGGCGCCGCACTCGCCGTGCTGATCCTGGCCGAGCCGGATATCGAAACCTTCCTGGTGGGCTGTGGATTCGTGGCCGCCGGGCTGGCCTTGCGGGTCTGGACGTTCGGGCATCTGGAAAAGAACCATCGTCTGGCCACGACTGGCCCATATGCCCACTCGCGCAACCCGGCGTATCTGGGCTCGCTGGCGATCCTGGTGGGCATCGCCATCGCGGCCGGCAATAACGACGGTGCGGCCGGCATCGCGATGTGGATCGCCGGGGCCGTGGGCATCGGCGTGTTCTTTCTGGGCTATCTGCCGCGCAAGTTCGCACGCGAACATGCGCGCATGGCCGATATCTTTCCCGCCGAAGCCCCGCGACATGCGGCCCACGTACCCGCCTTCTGGCCGCGTATGACGCCGTGGGCCAGCGGTGATCCCCAGCGGTTTTCATGGGTGCGCCTGCGCGCCAACCACGAGATCGTCTGGCCGGCCGCCTGTGTCGTGGGCCTGGCCGCGATGTGGCTGTAGGGCGTGTCGTCAGAAGATATGACGTCGCATTGCCCGCGCCGGGCGTGTCAGGCAAGGCGCGGGCCGCCGATGCGCCGCCTTATCTTATGACGACACGCCTTAGGAACACGCCCTAGCGCAGCCGTTCGCGCCAGTCCGGGGCCAGCGCCTCATAGCCGATCATGAACGCGATCTCGTCGCGCATGGCGGCATCCGGCGTCGTCGTGTTTTTCAGTTGCCATAGCCGGGCCAGGGTGATGCCGTGCCGGGCCGTTTCGCAGCGCGTGAGCATGTCGCCCGGGGCGATCTCGCCGGCCGCAAGCACCCGATAGAACCAGCCGGCGCGAGCCTGGGTGATCAGCTCGCGGGCCATCGGCTTGATCGATAGCCGCGCGCCCGGTTTCCAGCAGGGCCAGCGGGGCTGGCTGAGCTGTAGGCGTGTCGTGCCCAGCGTGAAGATATCGCCAACGTGCACATCCGCCTCGGTCAGCCCGGCGATGGACAGATTTTCGCCCAGAACACCCGGCGCCAAGGGCTCAGCCGGGCGCAAATGCGTATTCCAGAACGCGTAATGATCAATCGGATAATGGTGCAGGGCGCGTTCCGAGCCGCCGTGGTTATCCGGATCGGCCTGATCGTCGCCGGCCAGGCCGTCGACGCCAACGGCGATGGGCCCGCTCACCGCCTGCTTATAGATCGCGCTGGGCGAGCCGTCCGGCAGGGGGGCGGGCGTGCCGATAAAGATTTGTTCGAGCCTGTGGCCGGTCATGGTGTCTCGGGCAAAAGAGCGGCTTGCCATCGTAGTTGTTTTTCGCTGTAGTCTGCAGCCACGCACCCACCCGAGAGACGATATGGCGGTTTCTGCAACACGCCTGGGCCTGGCCGGCGGGATCGCCACGCTGCTGGGCGTGGGCATGGCGCGCTTTGCTTATACGCCGTTGATTCCGGCGCTGGTCGAGGCGGACTGGTTCACGATTCACGCGGCCAACTATCTGGGCGCGATCAATCTGCTGGGCTATCTGATCGGTGCGGCCGCAGCACATGCGGCCACGCGCTGGTTCGGCGTGCGCACCGTACTGGCCGCCGCACTCTTGATCACGGTCGCCAGTTTCTTTGGCTGCGCGCTCGATGCCGGGCCGATCTGGTACGGCGTCTGGCGCCTGGCCTGCGGCGTGACCGGCGCCGTGTTGGTCGTTGTCGGCGTGCCGGCCGCGCTGTCGCGGGTGGCCCCCGACGAGCGGCCCAAAACCGGCGCGCTCGTGTTTTCTGGCATCGGTCTGGGCATCGCCGCCAGCGGCACGCTGGTGCCCTGGCTGGCTTCCCAGGGGGTCGCCATCACCTGGCTGGCCATGGCGCTGTTGGCGAGTCTGCTGGCGGCCTGGGCGTGGTTCGACCAGTTCCGGCATCTGGCGCCGCTGTCGTTCGAGACCAGTGACAGCGCCCAAGGCGGGCGCCTGCCGGCGCTTGCCATCGCGCTCGTGATGATCGCCTACGGCCTGGACGCGGCCGGTTTCGTGCCGCATACGCTGTTCTGGGTGGACTATATCGCGCGCGAGCTGGGGCGCGGGCTGGCCGCCGGTAGTCGTTACTGGATCATCTTCGGCGTGGGCGCGGCCTGCGGGCCGTGGGTGGCCGGCGCGCTGGCCCGGCGCGTGGGCTTTCGTGTCGCGCTGGCGATTGCACTAGCGGTCAAGACATTGGCGGTGGGTCTGGTGCTGGCCAGCCAGTCGGCTTGGGCGCTGGGCGTGTCGTCTTATCTGGTCGGGCTGCTGGTGCCGGGCGTGGTCACGCTCACCTCGGGCTCGATTGCGGCACTGGCGCCAGCGGCGCGCCAGCAACAGATCTGGGGGTGGGCCACGCTGTCGTTCGCGCTGGCCCAGGCGATTGCTGCCTATGGCATGTCCTGGTCCTACACCCCGCTGGGCACCTATCTGCCGCTGTTCGGTGTAGCGGCCGCAGCACTCGCGCTGGCCACTCTGGCCGCGCTGGCCGCGATACGCGCCGGCGGGGAGGCCTAGCGCTTGGGCCTGCGGATCGTTGGCTTGAACCCGGCCGGCTTGTCGGCGATCCACTGGGCAAACTGGGCGATATCCGGGTGCGCCAGTAGATCGGCCCGAGTGTTGTAGACCTCGGCCAGTTCTTTCTCGCCGAGTACCGCATGGATATGGCTGTGACAGGGCCGACACACCGCCAGAATACGGCCCAGCCGATCATCGCGGTCAAAGCGCTTGCGGATGCGCTTGAGTCGATGGGTGCGGCGTGGAATCAGATGATGCCGGGTAGTGCGCACCGCGGTCCGGCCACAAATCTGGCACTGAGAGGCGTCTGGCATGACCGGGTTTACGTGTGGGCAGCCCCGGTGGTTGCCGGCGACGGGCTGCCCAGCTCGGTCAGTGCATCGTCGAGATAGCGCAGCAGGTTCTGCATGCTGGGTAAAGACTGACGACAGGCGATCAGCCCGAACTCAAGCGAGTCGTCATAGCTGATCAGGCTGATGTTGAGCGCCTGGCCGTCGAGCACGATCGAGACCGGATACATGCCGGCCATCGGGGCGTCGGCCAGATACAGGCCGTGCTTGGGCCCGGGCACGTTGGAAATCACCACGTTGAAAGACTGTTTCTTAGGCCATAGCCCGCTCAGCAGGTTCAAGCCCGCGACGGTCGACAGGGCGCCGGTGAAGGCCATGATCTGGGCGCTGGACAGACGCTTGTATCGGCGTTTCCAGTAGTCCACCGAGCGTGCGATGGTATGCAGGCGCTCGACCGGGTCGGCGATGTGCGTGCCCAGGTTGGCGTAGATGACGGCGACCTTGTTGCCGGTATCGCTATCGCGGGTATGCAGCGAGACCGGCACCAGGGCAATCAATGGCCGGCGCGGCAGGGCTTCGTGATCGAGTAGATAACGTCGCAGGGCGCTGGCACACATGGCCAGCACCACGTCGTTGATGGTCACATCATGCTGCTCGGCCACGTCGCGGATACGCGCCATGTCATAGCCCTGGGCCGCCAGGCGCCGCGATCCGCTGACGGCGCGGTTGAGCATGGAGGCCGGTGCCGCCGCCGGGCCGGTATAGTCCGGTTCGGTCCTGGCGTCGCCCCAGTTGGTGGCAAGCGCCCGCGCTACATCGGGCAGCCCCTGGATCTGGCGAACGCCGGCCGCCAGCCCCTTGAACAGCCCGCCGCGCTGGGCGTGCCGGCGCCCGCGAGGAATATTCCACGGCACGTGCAGCGTCTCGGCATCGGGCGTGGTGTTCAGAAAGCGCTCGATAAGGCGCATGGCCGATACGCCGTCCATCATCGCGTGGTGAAACTTCGTATAGATGGCAAAGCGGCCACCGGCCACGCCCTCGATAACGGTCATCTCCCAGAGTGGGCGGGAACGGTCTAAGAGCGCACCGTGCAGCATCGAGACCAGGGCCAGCAGATCACGAATCGCACCCGGCTCTGGCAGCGCCAGGTGGCGGACGTGATAGTCCATGTCCATGGCGGTTTCGGGCGTCCAGAACGCAGCCCCGAGACGCATGCGCAGGCGTCGGTCAAACGGCGGCTGTACGTCGGTAATGCCACGTATACGCGCGACTAGCTGACGGACATAGTCCGGCTCGGCGTCGGCGGGCAGGTCGAAAAGCTGCAGCCCGGCCACATGCATGGGCTGGTTACGCCCTTCCAGGCGGAGAAAGAGCTGGCCAACGGGATCGACTAGAGACATGGCGCGTATAAAGACAGGCCGAATCTCTAGCCTACGCCGATGACCGGCGCGTGACACCTAACGCTTTGGCGTGCTGGCATCGCGCTTTATCTACGATAGGTCGATAGCGTGGGCCTTGAGATCCGCCAGATCCACATGCTCGAGCGCGGCTTCGTGGGTGGCCGTCAAGACTACGCGTGGGGCCACGCCGGCGGCCAGCGCTTCGGCCCAGCGGGCCGCGCACAGACACCAGCGATCGCCCTCGGCAAGGCCCGGAAAGCCGAACGCCGGCCGCGGCGTGGCCAGATCGTTGCCCCGCGCGGCAGAAAACTCCAGAAACGCATCCGTGACGACCGCGCAGACGACGTGCACGCCCACGTCTTCGGCCCCGGTATGACAGAAGCCGTCGCGATAGAAGCCGGTGATCGGCGCGTTGCAGCAGCCCACCAATGCTTCGCCCAGGACGTTTTTCGCGGTGCTCGTGTTGTCATTCATCGATTCATCTCCGCCTGACGCATGGGCATGGCGTCGATAGCCTCCAACAGCGCCTGAATATCCAGCCCGCCAAGCTGGCTGGCCTTGAGCGTGCCGTCCTTGCCGATCAGCACGGTCTGAAAGCCCTCCACCGTATGGATTTGTTCCAAACGTTCTCGCGGCGGCACATCAGACAGATTCGACCGAATACCGTCGGGTGAGACCACGAACCAGGCGATATCGCGCTCGTCGAAGCCCGGCGCGCTTTTGAAGGCGTTGGCCAGCGACTCGGCGCGCTCGGCGGAATCGGTGAACGAGGCGATCACGCGATACTGCCCGGCGAGCTCGGGCAGGGCGGGGCCGTCATCGGCGCTACAGCCGCTCATGAGAACCAGTGCCAAAAAACCAGTGAAAAACCATCGAAGCATGCAGGGCTCTTTGCGTTGTCGGTCGAGGGAACAGTCGTGGACCGCCCGGCCAAGCGGCCGGGGCGGTCTGGGTCGTATCGTGATGATGTGACGGTTCTGTAGCGGCCGTTTGAAATCGGCACAACGTGTGGACGTCTGATGTCATCGTACCGCGAGCCGGACCCTCGTCTAGGGCCTGTTGAGGTTTCATCCGAGCGCCGCGTTGGCGTCCGCAAATCGTGTCCTGCAAGGCGCGAGTCGCCGCATCGTGGCGAGCCACGATCAAGA
>MDSW01156589.1_pt1 | contig 17527 bp, 14 predicted proteins | sample 811171 | NCBI WGS metagenome assembly MDSW01 (sample SAMN05326641, study PRJNA326480) | marine metagenome | isolation source: seawater | place: Atlantic Ocean: North West | collected 2012
AACTCTGCCCCTTTTGAATTATATTTTCTTTTATTTCTTTTAAAAAAGAAATAGCATCCTCCTCAGTTTTTTTACTTGAAAAAAAAGGAATTTCAATTATACTAAAATCATATTTTTCAGGAACCCGTGGAAGAGAGTCTTTATATGAGTTAAAAAACTCTACCGTTTCAACCCTGCTAGCATCTATGTTTTGAATTAAAGAATATTGAAATCTTTCAACATACATCATATCTCTTATATCTTTCCAATAATCACTCCTTACTTCTCTCATAGACATCCCAGCCATTTCCAAAAAAAGCTTTTCAGAACCAGCTCTTAATATAAAATCATTTATTTGTTGATCAAGAGCCCTGTCAACCTCATCGTTTGTAATTATTAAATTAGTATCTTTTTCAGCAACATTTAATACAACATATTGATTTATAAGGTTGTCTAAACTAGTTAAATAAATTTTTTCAAACATATAAGGTTTTTTTGAAGGGTCTACGCCCCTTTCCATTGCAATAAACTGAGCCTGTTGTAAAACATCACTATGTAAAACAATATTATCACCAACTATTGCAGCGATACCATCAATCTTTGATTGGCTAAAGACCATACATAAAAAACAGGATAATAATAGCTTTTTATACATAAGCATTCTAAAATGATAAAAAGTCTTTTAAAACAACAGTGTGTTTTTTTAATAATTTATTAAAATTATTATCTTTAGCAAGAGACTGTTTTTCATTAATTATTTTGGAAGTAATTTCACTGCGCACATCGTCAATTTTTTTAGGTTTTCCAGGGAGCCGATTAATAAGCTTAATTATTGAAAAATAACCATTTCCAAGATTTGTTGTTGGAGAGATAGCCCCAACATCTAATTGACTCGCTATTTTGAAAATAAAACTATTATCTTTTTTTGAAAAAGGCAAAACAAGCCCCCCCTCTGAAGGGTTAATGGAGCTAAATTCTTGTGCTAATAAGACAAAATCTTCACCCTCTTCTACGCGGCTTAAAAGGCTATCTGCTAAAGATTTGTTTGAAACCCGTATTTCTCTAATTACAATCTTTTCATCATTAGAATATTTTGATATATTTTTATTATAATAACTATCTACATCTTTATCGCTTGGCGGGGAAATAGAATTAACTAAATGATTTAAATAGGCATCGTATAAAAGTTCTGAAATGAGAACATCCCTTCTTTCATTATAAACAAAAGACTTATCAACCCCTTTTTCAATCCCCTTTTTTATTGCTATGTCCTGAAGTATTATAGTTTTAAAAGCAGACTTTATTTCTTCAATTGAACCCAGTCGGGGCTGTCTGTTTGTAGGCATTTTTGATAGCTTATTAGCAAACCATTTTGGGCCAAATCCTTTTTGCCCATATATAACAACGACACCAACACCATTTAATTGATTTAATAGCTCCTCAGAAGAGGGCAAGGGTGTTTGTGAAAGAGAATTTTTTTTATTTAAAATATTATATTTTTCTAATATTTTATCAAGGCTTTTATCATTGAAAAAAACACCGTAATCAATAAGCATGTTGGCATCGTATTCTAAAGCTGCTGAGCGAAGCTCTCCTCTTATACTGTTTTTTGATAAATTAATTATATATTCTTCATAAGCCCCGTCTGGCATATCAGCAAGCTCTGAAGGTCTTTCTTCAGAAACTAAAATTAAATGATAACCAAAATCTGTTAAAACCGGTTGAGATAAAACACCCTTTTCTAGATTAAATGCAGCTTTTTGAAATCTGGGAACAGTGGCCCCCCATCGAACCCAGCCAAGCGCACCACCATCTTTTTTAACACTTGGATCATTAGAGTATTTTTCTGCTAAAACAACAAAATCATCTCCTTTATCGAAGTTTCCCTTAATTTTTTGTGCCAATATAAGAGCATCGTCTAGAGTTCTTTTTGGAGGGTTTTTAATAAATGCCTCTCTGTGCGAAATAAGAATATGGTTAATAAAAAGCTCTTTTTTAGCGTTTTTCCTAGCAAGATCAATATTTTCTTTTGGGACAAGAGGGTTGGCTACAAAAAATTCATAACTCTCATTAATTAAAACCTGCATAGAGCGGTTTTTAATTTTCACAGCTGTTTTTGGGTCATTTTCAAGGCCGAGCTCTTTAGCTTCTAAAATACAAAGCTCTCTATTAACAAAATCATTATACATTTTTGCTTTTTGTAAGCTATCAGCCCTTTCCCATTGTTGTTTAGGGTATCTAGAATAAAAAGAAAAAAGAGAATAATCTTTTCCATTTATGTTTAATATGCTGCCATAAAGATCCGTAGGCACCAATAAAAAGTAAATAATAAAAATAAAAAAACCAGACATGTTCAAACCCTATTTTAGCTTATTGATTAACCGTAGAAAATTTACCTAAAAAACGTAAGAAAAATGTATAAATATCTTCATTTTTATCTAAATGGACACAAACTGAAAAAACAGGCCCGGCTGCTGGTAAAACATGATAGTTATATTTATTTTTATTAAAAAACATGAAAACATAATTAATAAAAGACTTAACATATTCATTATTGTCTAAATCTGAAATAGAAAAAAGTATTCCACATGAGCCTGTGGTAATCGAATTAATTCCTGCCCTAGAAGCAATAAGCTTTAATTTTTGTTCTTTAATAAGCTTAATAGTGTTTTTTGGCACTGGGCCAAACCTATCTTCTAAGTTAAAAAGAATATTATCAAGCTCCGCCTCTTTAGTCGCTACAGAAATACTTTTATAGATAGATATTCGAATATTTTCAATAGAAACATATTCTTCAGGAATTATTCGACCTTTATAAATGTTAACAACAACATCTTCTGGTAAAAGCTTAAAATCTGTATCGAGTCTACCGGTTTCGTGCAATGATTTTTGAATCATTTTTGTGTACATTTCATAACCAAGAGATCCGGAACCTCCAGACTGCCTATATCCAAAAAGAGATCCCGACCCCCTTATTTCCATATCAGCCATTGAAACATTGAACCCCGAGCCGAGACTAATATTTTGTTCAATTGATTTAATTCTTCTAAAAGATTTTTCTGACAAAGATAGGCCACGAGGAATTAGAAGATATGCATATGCTTGATGCAGGCCCCTTCCCACCCTTCCCCTCATTTGATATAGTTGAGCTAGGCCAAATATGTGAGAATTGTTAATAATAATACAATTAGCGTTAGGAACATCTATGCCTGATTCAATAATTGTTGTACAAATTAAAACATCTATTTTACCACCAACAAAAGAAACCATTTTTTTTTCTATAATACCAGGAGACTCCTGTCCATGAATAAATTCTACAACAGAAGCCTCAAACCAAGAACTAACCAGGGCTGCCAAGCTTTTAATAGAGCCAATGTCGTTGTGGACAAAATAAACCTGCCCCCCCCTGTTAATTTCAAAAGAAATAGCTTCTTTTATTGTTTTGAAATTATAATATTCTACACGAGTTTTAATTGGCAGCCTTAATTTTGGAGGGCTTTGTAATGTAGAAATAGAATAAATTTTAGAGATAGCCATATTCATAGATCTGGGTATAGGGGTTGCAGACATAGACAAAACATCAACACCGCCCTTAAACTCCTTTATCTTTTCTTTTTGTTTTACGCCAAAACGATGCTCTTCATCTATTACAACTAAACCTATATTTTTCAAATATATATCGTCATTTAAAAGAGCATGGGTTCCTATTAATATATCATTAAGCCCCTTCTCAATAGAGCTTTTAATAAACAAAATATCCTTTTTCGACCTAAATCTAGAAACCATATCTACGGCAATACCAAAAGTTTTAACCCTATTTAAAAAAGAAGAATACAGCTGGTTTGCCAAAATTGTAGTTGGAGATAAAACAACAACTCTTTTTTTAGATAAAACAACTCTAAATGCAGCCCTAATTGCTAGCTCTGTTTTCCCAAAACCCACATCGCCGCACAAAAGCCTATCCATGGGCCTGTTTGCCTCCAAATCTTCAGATATATCTTTCCAAGCAGACAGCTGATCAATTGTGTCGTTGTATGGAAAGGATGAAATAAAGCTTTTTTCAAAATCAAAATCTCTAATATATGGGTCTCTTTTTAAATCACTTCTTTTGACATATAAATTTAATAAGCTAGAAATGGTTTCTTCTGCTTGAGCCTTGGCCGAAGCCTTTTTTCTTAACCATACCCCTTTTTTAGATAAGGAATCAAGCCGAACACCTTCTTTGTTAGAAGGAGCGTAGAAAGTAATTAGATCTAGCCTAGTTGAATCTATTAAAACCCTTGCTCCATCAGAAAACTTTACAGAAACAAATTCTTGATTTTCGCCCCCTGATTCCTTTTGAACTAGGCCTAAAAAAACACATACACCATGATCCCTATGGACCAAGAAGTCTCCCACACTTATATTTGAAAGGCTTATAGGAGAAGCCTTGCTAGGCTCCATACTAACAGTAGATTCTTTTTTAACAAACCAGGCTGGAACTGTAGCTGATTTTTCAAATGTAAACCCAACAAAATCTAATGAAGAGCTGGTCTCAATAGTTGAAAAATTATTTTGCAGATTCTTAAAGCTATTAAAATCAATAGTTTTTAAAAAATATTCGGGTGAAGAATTACAAATATATTTATTTTTTAAAACCCAATCCTCATTTAAAGCCAATCTTAAAAAAGAAGAAAGATCAATGTCGTTAATAGAAGAACTCTTTTGTTTTGAAACCGAAACCATTTCAAGGTGGTTGATAGGGGCGCCAGCCAGCTGAGTTTCAACATTAAAATTATTTATAATAGGAGCTTCATCAAGAAAATTTATTCTACAAGGACGCTCTCTGGAATAAAGAAACACATCAATTATACCCCCCCTTAAAGAGTATTCTCCCGGCTCTGATACAAAATCAGAGCTAACATAGCCCTCCTCTTTTAAAAAAGAATAACAGTCTTCAAAGGAACAGGCCCCTGAAACACTAAGACTATCCCTAATGCCGGGCGAAACAACTGGGAGATTAGCGCCTGAGTGTGTAGATATTATTAAAGAAATGTTATTAACGCCCCCAGCAAGAAGCTCTTTTGCCCTATTCAAATGATAGCTGTCTGCAGTAGAAAACCCTGAGGGAGAGCTTTTTAAACCATTATCGGCCGGCAAAAACACAGCACAACTATTTTCTGTATAAGAGCTCATATATTTTACAATTGAATCAAAAGAATCATCTGCCACCAGCAAAAGTACTTGTTGATCTATATATTTTATAATTGAAGAAAGAAGGTCTGGGTGAACACCTTTAACGCTAAACCCCCCACACTCGGGATCTTGAACTACTTTTACTAGCTCAGATATTGATTCTAGTTGTTTCACGTGAAACAATTAAGCATCAGCTTTAAGCATTATTGCAAGGAGATTGATGTCAGAGGGCTTTACCCCGCTAATTCTAGAGGCTTGACCAAGGGTTTCAGGCCTAACCCTAGCTAGCTTCTCTTTAGACTCGGTTGAAAGGCTTGAAAGGAGCTTGTAATTAAATGAAAGAGGGATTTTAGTAGATTCAAGTTTTTTAAGTTTTTTCACCCTTTGATTTTCTATATTGACATATCCTTCATATTTAATATCTGTTTCTGCTGTAAAAAGCTCCCTTTCTGAATAGGTGTCAACAAAGCTCTTTTCAATAGCTTTGTTGTTAATGGTTCCCTCGGGCCTTTTTAGATAATTAAAAAAAGTCACATTTTTATTATTAATAATAAGCTTTGTTTTTTTGCATAAAGATTTTATTTCATCAATAGAATTTTTAAATTTTTGAGAAGACAAATATTTTTTTGTATTAATTAGGCCCAGCTTATTAGCGGTGCTCGAAAGCCTTAATGTTGCGTTGTCCGGCCTTAAAGATAGGCGGTGTTCTGCGCGTGATGTAAACATCCTGTATGGCTCATCAATGTCTTTGGTTATTAGGTCGTCAATTAAAACACCAATATATGCCGTTGACCTGTCTAATATAAGAGGGTCTTTATTTAATGTTTTTAAAGCTGCATTTGCACCTGCAATAAGACCTTGTGCCGCTGCCTCTTCATATCCAGACGTTCCGTTCATTTGTCCTGCAAAATAAAGCCCATTAATGTCTTTTGTTTCAAGAGTGCTTTTTAGTTGAGATGAGGGAAAATAATCATACTCAATAGCATAGCCAGGGCGTATTAGCTCGACGTTTTCCAGACCTTTAATGGCTTTAAGGGCTTTGATTTGAACGCTTTCAGGCATGCTTGTTGAAAAGCCGTTTAAATAAATTTGATTTGAATTAAGCCACTCAGGTTCTAGAAAAAGTTGATGTGAAGGCCTGTCTTGAAATCTAACAATTTTATCTTCAATGCTAGGGCAGTATCTTGGCCCTTCAGCTGAAATTGACCCAGAATACATTGCTGAGCGCTCAAGGTTTTTAAATAGAGAATCATGAACTATGTTGTTTGTTTCTACAATATTGCAGGCTACATTAGGGGGCGTAAACGGCAGGGGCGTTGATGTAGAAAAAGGGGTTGGAAAGTCGTCTCCAGAGGCCACGGCTGTTTTAGTCCAGTCAATAGAAGAAGAAAGAAGTCTTGGAGGCGTTCCCGTTTTAAGTCTAGAGACCTTAAAGCCAATATTTACAAGGTTTTGTGCTATGCTGGCAACAGGCTTTTCTCCGAGCCTTCCTGCAGGGTATTTTTTTTCACCAATATGGATAAGTCCATTTAAAAACGTTCCAGAACAAACGATTGCAGCCCTTGTTTTTATAATATCGCCTGAAGCCAGAACAACACCTGTAATTAAGTTGTTATCAACACAAAGATTAACAGCCTCATCTTCAATTACTGTAATGTTTTTAGTGTTATTGATTTTTAATTGAATATGTTTAGAATAGTGATGTTTGTCTATTTGGGCGCGCGGAGACCATACCGCACGGCCTTTTGATTTATTTAACATTTTAAATTGTATACCACAAACATCTGCTGCAGAGCCCATAGCACCTCCTAGTGCGTCAATTTCAGTAACAAGGTGTCCTTTTCCAAGGCCGCCAATTGCTGGATTGCAGCTCATTCTTGCAATAGAGTTTTTGTCCATAGTTATTATTGCTGAATTTAATCCCAGTCTTGCAGACGCCATAACAGCTTCAACCCCTGCATGACCACCGCCTATTATAATTGTTGAAAACTCTTTCATTTCCCTATACAAAAATCATTAAAAATTTTATTAATTATTTCCTTGTTTGGCACCTCGCCAACAATCTCTTTTATTGAATCAACAAAGCTGTGTAGGGTTGATGCAAGTATATCCGCCCCCCTTTTTTCCTTAATTTGTTTTATTGCTGAGTTTATGTGCACAGATGAATCTTTTAATAACTGAAACTGTCTTTTATTTATCATCATTTCATCGCTACTAGAAATATCAAAATTACTAACAATATGCTTTGAAATTTCTGTTAATAACTGTCCAATTCCAGTATTTGTTTTTGAAGAGACGTTTATTATTTTATTATTTTTATTGTTTATTTTATTATTTAAATCCGATTTAGATTTAACAAATATACATTTTTGAGAATTTTTTTTTATAATATTAGTGTTTTTGAAAAAATTAGATGGATTTATATCATCTATTATAATACAAATATCTGCTAGATCAATTTCACTTATTGTCTTCTTTATTCCCAGTTTGTCTAGCCCGTCTTTAGCCTCCCATATTCCAGCAGTATCAATTAAGCATATGGGTGTGCCTTCAAGCTCAAACCAGGACTCGATAGTGTCTCGAGTTGTTCCTGCTTCATCAGAAATTATGGTTCGGTCTTCGCCAAGAATTGAGTTAAAAAGCGTTGATTTTCCTACATTTGGCCTTCCTAAAAGAACAACCCTTATGCCGCTGAATATTTTTTTACCTGTTGTCGATGTTTGTAAAATTTCTTGAACCTCTATTTTTATTTCATTAAGCGTTGTAGCTAAAGTCTCTAGAGAGGTGTATGAAATTTCTTCTTCAGAAAAATTTAATTCATTTTCTATTATAGTGAGCGTTTTTATAATTTGATTTTTAATGTTGTTAAGTTTTTGTGAAACCTTTCCTTTTAAGTGCATAAGGCTATGTTGGGCAGATTTTGATGTCTGAGAAGATATTAAAGACGCAATTGCCTCAGCCTGAACGAGATCAATTTTCCCATTCATAAAGGCCCTATATGAAAATTCGCCCCTTTCAGCATTTTTAATTCCTATCGCATTACATGCACCAATTATAGACCTTTTTATATTTACACCACCATGACATGTTATTTCTATTATATCTTCCCCTGTAAAGCTTTCTGGTGATTTAAAGTAGGTAATAATTGATTCGTCTAAAACAAGCCCGCTTTTTGGATGGTAAATTTTTGAAAATTGAGCAAATCTATTTTTAGGCTCTTTTTTAGAAAGAGACTTATAAATATTATAAAGATTTTTTCCAGAGATTCGTATTATGGCCAAGGCGGCGGCCCCCTTAGGAGTGGCAATGGCAACGATATTTTGTCCTTCATTAGCAAACATGGCGCTCTAAAGTATGGCGGGCTTATACCTTAGCTCTTATTTGTTTTTGCTGAAAGTAGCTTAGTATGTTATAGGTTGTATAGTACAAGTTTAGCCCAGAAGGAAATGAATTAAATAATAAAATAAAAAACCCATTCATAAAGTACATAACAGGCTTTTGACTTTTATCCATTGTTGCAGAAGACATTCTCATTGTAAGCAAAAGAGTTCCTCCCATTATTAATGGCAATATTGCAACTCCATTTCCATATATAGGTATATTAAATGGCAAGTTAAGTACAAAATCTGGCTTAGATAGATCGGTTATCCAAAACATAAATGGCGCACCTCTAAACTCTATTGTTGTTCTAAAAACAATAAAAAGCGCCCAAAGCAAGGGCATCTGTAGCAATATAGGCAAGCAGCCTCCAAGGGGGTTAATATTGTGTTTTTTGTATAAGGCCATTGTTTCTTTGTTTAGCTTTGCAGGGTCAGCCTTATGCTTGGACTGAATTTTTTTTATTTGAGGTTGAAATTTTTGCATATTTTGAGATGATTCAAAACTTTTTTTTGTTAGCGGCCGAGTCACAAGATGTACAAGTATAGCAAATAAAAGCAAAACAAAACCATAATTTAAGTTTAGTTTATTGTGCATAAATTTTAAAAGCCATAGTATGCCCTTACTTATTGGCTTGATGGGCGCAAACCCCCAATTCATAGATGCATCTAAATTAGTATTAGTATTAGCAAGAAGATCTACGTCAAGAGGCCCAATGTATATTGAAGAGGATATTTGATTTATCTTATTTGAGTATCCTATTGAAGTAATATATTTAGGTGTATGAATTCGATCACCCAAATTAATATTATCTGATGAAAGTACACCATACTGGCCAGGAAAATCAGAAATGATTGCAGAAATAAAATATTTAGTTCTTATTGCAACCCAGTCAGTGTTGCCCTTAAAAAGATCACGCTCAATAGCTTCATCGGGGTCACTAGTTTGAATTTCATCAGTTTCATTGGATTGACTTATAATTCCAGAGCCATATAAAACATCTTCATCTTGTTTTTCCTCTGTTGGTCTTAAGCCCCCATCCCAAAGAAGCTCAATATTGCTTGAATTTTCTGATAAAATAATATCATTATTAATTTCATAATAATGATCGCTAGTATAGCTTTCAGAATAAAAGGTTACAGACTTATTAATTAAATAATTTCCATCTTTGCTTTTTAAAGAATAGTTTAGTTTAAAAGGCTCGCTATCAACAAAAATAGTATCGTTATTGTTAACATTATTTAACACTTGAAAACTATCATTAAAATAATAATATTCTGAGCTAGTGTTATTAAATTGAGCTAGACAAGGATTACAATTTTTATCATTATTTAATATTAATGATACAGGGTCATCGGGCGAAAATAATTCATCAATATCATTGTATGAGCCTACATAGCGAAAATCACCATCCTTTTTTGATGTTAAAGTATAGTTTATAAAGCTTCCTCCTCCTCTGTTTGTTAAAGTTGCAATATAAAGGGGGGTGACAATAGTTGTAAACATTTCTTCAGTGTTAAATGCAGCGGCGTTTTTTTTAGATGAGAAAGAGCCGTGGTCTCCGACCTGAATATCAGACATGGTAGATTTTGCTGGTTCTGGCCCATTTATATTTGGATTATTTTTTACATCATAGCCAAGCCACTCTAAGTAAATTGGCTGTAAGACAATAACTAAAAAAATTAAAAGCGCTGCAGTAATATATCTAAAAATATCATTCATGGAACGGGGTCATATCCTGTTTTATTGTGAAAGGGGTGGCAAGAAAAAATACGCTTTATTATTAAATAGAAGGCATAATAAAGAGGGTGTTTTTTTATTGATTCAATTGCATAAGTCGAACATGTTGGGCTAAATCGACAAGCATCTCTTAAAAATATAGATATAAATTGTTTATAAAATAGTATTAATAAAATTAATAAAGATTTAATTAGAGATTTTATCATAAAAAGAATTGAAAGACTTATTTATATTTAAATATGATATGTTTTTTTTTATTGGAAATATTATAATTGAATAGTTGATATTATTATCAACTAAAGTTGATTTAAAGACACTTCTACACCTTCTTTTAAATAGATTTCGTCTAGCTGCGTTTCCGTAATTTTTGGAAACAGACATGCCCAAAAGGGGGCGGGAGTGTTTTTTATATTTAAAAGAAAGTTCTCCTAAATTTAGGGATTTAGATTTTTTAATACTGTGTAAAAATTCTGATGAAGAGAGTGAATAATTCAATTAAGCAGAAATAGATCTACGACCCTTTTTGCGCCTCCGGGCCAATATTGCCCTGCCAGCTTTTGTGCTCATTCTCTTCATGAAACCATGCTTATTCTTTCTTTTTCTATTTGTATATTTTACAGTGATCTTCATAATGAGTCCTTTTTAAACTATTTTAGCAAGGAAATTTAACATTATTTTATATTCAACAAACAATTATTCTTATAAAGATGCTTCTACAATAGTGCTAATTCCACCCCTGGCATTAAATGAGCCGATTATTTTTAGCTTTCGAGGCATGCTTGCGGCTTTAAAATCGTCAAGTATTTTATTAACTACATTCTCATGAAACATGCCAAGGTTTCTATATTTTTGCATATATAATTTAAGAGATTTTAATTCTATAATATATTTATTTGGGGTATAAATTATATCAATGGTGGCAAAATCCGGCTGTCCTGTTCTAGGGCACACGCACGTAAATTCTGGAATAGAAACCCTTACAACATAATCTCGACTAGCATATTCATTTTTAACAGCCTCTAATTGCTTTGGGTTTGGACTTGTTTGATTCATAGTTATTTAACCTCTTGAACAATAGAGTTTTTTATAAATTTAACTCTTTCTTTTAAATCGTTTTGAGTTGCTTTAGAAAGAGCTTCTATACCAAACCCTTCTACGCAAAAGGAGGCTAGAGCAGAGCCCCTTATAACAGCTTCTACAAAATCTGGTTTTTCGACCTCTGATAAATATCCCATAAATCCTCCAGCAAAAGTATCTCCAGCTCCCGTTGGATCAATCACTTTATCTATAGGGAAAACAGGGATAGTTATGCGATGTTTGTCAGAGGCTAAATATGCCCCCTCTGATCCCTTTTTAATAACAACAACCTGTGGACCTGATGATAATAATATATTTGCTGCTTCGTCAATTTTATTTTGGCCAGTATACTGTTCAGCTTCTTCATGGTTAATTAATAAAATTGTAGAAATGCTTAAAACCTGTTTAAGCTGATCTGGAAAAAGGTCAATCCACAGGTTCATAGTATCTGTTACAATATACTCGCTCGACCTCATTAGTTTAGAAACAGCAAGCTGTAAAGATGGCTGAATATTTCCTAAAAAAACCAAAGGTGTTGATTGGTCGTCTTTATGTATAGAGGGTTTAAAGTCTTCAAAAACACCTAGCTCCGTAAATAGAGTTTCGCGAGTTGAATAATCGTCGCTATATTTCCCGCCCCAGCGAAAAGTTGCCCCATCTTCAATTAAAATATTCTTTACATCAATATTTTTTGAACTAAATAAATTCCAGCCCTCAACCGGAAAATCTTTGCCAACAATTCCAACAACCCTAACCTTCGTTTGTAAGCTGGCAGCAATAGAAAAAAAAGTTGCAGATCCACCGATAAGATTGTTTTTAGACCCATTTATTGTTTCAATTGAATCTAGGGCAATAGATCCAACAGCAATTATTTCTTTAGTTTTATTTTTCATAGTATAAAATTAGGCTTTTTATATATTTTCATACAATGATGAAATGTATATAAATTTATTGATGGGATATTTAGAATTCTGTTCAAATTGTGGATTTAAAAACCAGTATGGTTTTAAAGATGGAAATACCAGATATTTTTGTTCAAAATGCAATTCCATTCACTATGAAAACCCAAAACCAACTGCAACGTTGATTTGTATTTTTAAAAATCAATTATTATTAGTTAAAAGAGCGAAAGAACCGGGAAAAGGCATGTGGGGTCTGCCTGGAGGATTTATTGAAATGGAAGAAACTCCTGAAGAAGGTGCGCTAAGAGAGCTTTTAGAAGAAACCAATTTAAAAGGTAAAAATCCTAAAATTTTAGGAACTTGTAGCCATCATAATACAATATTTGGAGATATTTTATTGATAGGAATGGAAGTAGAAATTGATAACTGGAATAATATGAGGGCGGGAGACGATGCTGAAGAAGCTCAATTGTTTTCTATAGAAGATTTACCAGAAATAGCATTTGTTTGTCATAAAAAAATTATAGAAATGTATATTAATAAATAATTTATATGAATATTAATAACGAAAATAATAAAATTCTTGTAATTCATGGTCCTAATATGAATTTAATTGGCCATCAAATCATTTATAAAAGCTCCAATATAACTCTGGATAAAATCAATAAACACTTAAGAAAAACATCAAACTCTTTTAATTATAAACTTAAAATTTATCAAACTAATAGTGAATCTAAGGCCGTAGATATTATTCAAAGGAATCGTAATAAGGTTTTTAATATTATTCTTTTTCCAAGAACGTGGCAACAATCTGGCCATGCTTTAAAGGATATTCTCAGCATATTAATGATTCCATTAACAACAATTTCCACAGGAGAAGATGTCTGTCTTTTAAAGGGAAGTTTTAATATACACGAAAATGATATTTGTAAATCAATAGATAAAGCATTTTTAAATATATCTAAAAACTAACTTTATTTTTTATATAATAAAATTTTGCTGTAAAAAGGATTTCAGCAGGACCAACACACCACGCATCTTTCCATAAATCGTCATATATAAATTTTAATTTTCCACCAGGAGAAATGGTTGTAGTTGGCGATTTTAAATTAAATTTTTTTGCAGCATGAAATACAACGGCAGTTGATCCTGACGAGCAAGAAAGAACAAAATTTTCTATACCTTTTTCATATGTTAAAATATTTAGAATGTTTTCAGATTTTTTATTATAAAAATTAACGTTGGTACCTCTTTCAGAAAAAGCTTCATTAAATCTAATGTTTTTTGCATCATTAATTAAATCATCTTTAGTTGTTAAATTTTCTAATTCCGTTACAAAGTGGGGCGCACCACTGTCTATAAAATAACCCTCATGACCTTCAGGAGATATTAATTTAGAGTTATACCTGGGTGTAATCATGCTCATAGAAATAGTATTGTCCTTATTTATATTTGCGTAATGAACCCCATCACCAGTCATAAAAACGATATTATTTTCAACCTTGTTGTTTGTATACATATAAAGACATGCACACCTAGAGCCGTTAGCACAAAGCGTTTCCCATGAACCATCAGAATTATAATAATTAAGTAAAAAATCATATTTGTCTGAATCAGAAATAATTAATAGACCGTCGGCCCCAACACCCTTATTGCGATCACATAGTTTATTAATAATTATCTTTTTAGATATGTTTTTAGGAAAATTTTTTTCTAAAATTAAAATAAAATCATTTCCATTAGCATGACATTTCGTAAAGGTTATTTTCATGATATATTTTATTTTCTATTTCTTTTAACTTTCTAAATTAAACATTAACTTTTACTAATTACTACAATTAAAATAAATAGATAAACTATAACTAAATCATATGAAATTTTCTAAAAAAGAAATAATTATTAAGTCATGGAATCAAATTTCACCAAATTTAAGCTTGCTTATTTTATGTGTTGGGTTCATTTTTTTTATTAACATTTTATTAGGCACGCTTCAAGATAAATTACTTGAAGACCTAACAATACAGTCAATTATTTTTACTGTTTCATCATACTTGTTTCAAATGGGCTTAAGCCTGGGTTTAGTGCGTATTTATTTAAATATATACAGCAATAATGAAATAAGCTTCTCCCAAATTTTTGGGAGTTTTCATCTTTTACTATCATATTTGTTGGGTTCTGTTTTAATAATAATCTTTATGCTAATACTTGCGCTTCCTGGAATTATATTTATGTTATCTTTTTCGAATTTAGAGTCATTTTCAGCAATAGAATCTATTGTAGATAATATGACAATAGTTCCGCTGATATTAATATTATCACCAATGATATATATTTCTATTAGGTTACAATTTTATAGTTATTTTCTTGTTGATGAAGAGTGCGGGGTTGTTGAGGCGTTAAAGGCAAGCTTTTTAGTAACAGAAGGTGTTTTTTTAGAATTACTTACTTTAGGAGCGCTTATATCATTAATTGTTTTAATTTCAATTATTCCTTTTGGCCTAGGATTGATAGTTTCTATTCCTCTTTCAACTATGGTTACTACTAATTTATATAATATTTTAAACAATAAAAATGATTTGTAGACGCTTATAAAGCGCACCACATCAATTTATATCTTTAATTAAATTTTTAATTGATTTTTCAACACTATTGCTTAATCCGTCAACACCTAGGCTTTCATAACTTTCCACATTTGTAGGTTTTCCAATATTTATAATAATAGATCCCGGCTTCATCCACCACCTTTGTTTTGGTTTAAAATTATATGCTCCAATTACACCTACGGGAATGATGGGGGTTTTAGTGTTTATGGCCATATGAAAGCCGCCTTTTTTAAAAACTTTCATTTCACCATCTGTTGTTCTTGTTCCCTCTGGCAAAATACCAATATGAATTTTTTGTTTTAAAACATTTTCGGCTTTTTTAATACTATTAAAAGCAGCTTCTCTATTTTTTCTATCTATAGGTATAGCTTGAATTCTATTAATTATTGTTGAAAAAACCGGTATTTTAAAATTTTCTATTGCAGTTATTCCAGTCCAAGGCCCTTTTGGGATTAGGGGGAAAATAAAAACATCTAAAAAAGATGTATGATTCATCATTATTATATATGTTCCATCTGAAGGAAACTCTCCTTTTATTTTTGGCCAAACCAACAATGAAGACATCATAAGACGACAGCAGGGTTTAACAAAAATATAAAATAATGGAAGAAAAATAAATCCTGAACATATTAAAATAAACGCAATTGTTATAAATGCAATTGATGCTGAAAGGTAAAGCAGAACAGTAAGTAGTTTAAATTTTAACATTTAACTTCAGTTTCGATTTCATCAAAAAATTTATGATTTACTTTTGGAAAAGGATATAGTTTGATATTTTTAGGCTTTATCCACATCCAATCCTCACAATCAATGTTTTTTGGATCACCAGATATATAATTACAAAAATAAGCATCTAAAGATAGGGAAAAATGCGAATATTCATGATCCACTTTTTTTATAAAAACATAGGGCTCAACTTGTATATTTAATCCCTTTTTATATTTACGAATAATACATTCATTTGCAGATTCTCCTTTATTTATTTCTGCACTTAGGAATTCCCAGAGGCCGCCCAATAGTCCATTTTCATGACGTTTTGATATTAATATTTTATGATTATGAATTATAATTCCAAGAGCCATATTAATATGTTTTTTTTGCTGTTTTTTTAATTTTATTGGATATTTATCAACACAGTTATTAATATAAGATTTACAATGTGAAGCTATAGGGCAAAGATTACATTTTGGATTTTTTGATTTACAAATTTCACGCCCCAAATCCATAATTGATTGATTGAAATCACCGGGCCTTTTTTTAGAAATATATTTTAAAATAGAATTTGATATACTTTTAATGCTTTTGGGATATGGAATATTATTCATTTCTAGTCTACTAATAACCCTAACAGCATTAGCGTCTACTGCAGGTAATGATTTATTATATGCTATAGATAAAACTGCTCCAGCAATATATTCACCAACTCCTGGAAGAGCAATAAAATCATCAAAGTTTTTAGGAATACAATTATTATATTTTTTAGATATTATAGAGGCTGCTTTATGAAAATTTCTTGCCCTACTATAATATCCCAAGCCTTCCCATTGTTTTAATATTTCATCATTGCTTGCTTTTGATACGTCTGATATTTTTGGAAATCTTCTCAACCAATTTAAATAATAGGGAAGAGCTGTTTTCACCTGTGTTTGTTGTAACATAACTTCAGATAAAAAAACATGATATGGGTTGGTTGAACTTCTCCATGGAAAGGTATAATTATTTTTATCATACCAAGATAATAACTTATATTTTATTTTTGAATTATTATTACTATCTATCTTCATTGTTCTCTTAAACAATCCATTGCCCATATAAGCTTTTCTAATAGCTCTGTTGTTTTATTTTGATCTTCAATATCAATATGGTTTACTATAGATATATTAAAGTCATTAAGAGGTTGTTCAAGTTCGTTTAAAACAGCCTTCCCTTCTGAAGTAATTACTACATTTATTACTCTTTTATCATACTTTTCACGTTTTTTTGAAACCAGGTTTAATAAATTTAATTTATTGATGTTTCTTGTTAGCGTACTGTTATCTATACCTAGTTTATGTGCTAAGTTTGTCATAGTGATACCGTCAAAGGGTATATTTAATAAAAGAAGGGCTTGAGAGCAGGTTAGTGATTGTTTTTGAGCAAAACTTCTTATAATCGCATTATAATGAGTAGTGAGACTAATAAGTAATTCTGCAACGTTCATAGTTGTATATTACAATAATAATATTATTTTTGCAAGAGTTCTTCAATAAGGTTTTTATTTATCTCATTTAAGCTTGAAACAATTTTATGTGCTATTGATAGTTCCTTGGTGGGCACAGATCCCGTTTTTGCAATTACAAATGCTCCCGATTTAAGTCCGGCGTGTATTCCATTTAATGAATCCTCAATAATAATGGTATTAGACGGCTTTACATTTAGTCTCGACATCATTTCTAAATATGGCTCTGGGTGGGGTTTATTCTTGGCGGTTTCTTCCCCTGAAAGGATGTTTTCAAAATAATAGTCTAAATCTATAATAGTTCTCACCCAATTAAGGTTGTGTTGAGGAGAGGCTGTTACAAGAGCTGTTTTATAGTTTGTAATTACCATATTGTGGAGGCTTTTAAAGCCTGGCATATAATTTAAATTTTTTTCAAATTCCCTTTTAACATATTCCCGTCCCTTGTTCATAAA
>MDSW01013961.1_pt1 | contig 17526 bp, 14 predicted proteins | sample 811171 | NCBI WGS metagenome assembly MDSW01 (sample SAMN05326641, study PRJNA326480) | marine metagenome | isolation source: seawater | place: Atlantic Ocean: North West | collected 2012
ATAGGAGTTTTTGATATCGATAAAAAAGGCTTTGATAAGCTTGAAATTAAAAACTCGAAAAATGTAGAATTTTTTGATTGCGATATAAAAGATTATGTTCAAGTAGAAAAAAATATAAATGAATTTTATTCAATATATAATTGTATAGATATCTTAATTAACAATGCAGGAATCCTTTATAGCGCACCCCTTATAAGTGTAGCTAATGGAAAATTAAAAAAACACGATATAGATATTTGGAATAAAGTTTTAGCAGTTAACCTCAGCTCAGTTTTTTATATGACAGTAAATGTCGCTGAAAAGATGATTATTGATAGAACAAAAGGCCTCATAATAAATGTTAGCTCTGTTGCTTCATCTGGGAATGCTGGTCAAACGGCTTATTCCGCATCAAAAGCAGGTGTAAATGCACTTACTAAAACTTGGGCGAAAGAATTAGGCTTATGGGGAATTAGAGTTTTTGGTGTAGCGCCAGGGTTTTGTGAAACAAAATCGACTAATGACGTGATGGGTGACGAGGCTTTAAAAAAAGTTAAAAGTCAAATACCTATAAGAAGATTAGGTCGCCCAGAAGAAATTACTAAAGGTATATTCTCAGCTATTGATAATGATTACTTTCACGGAAAAATTTTAGAAATTGATGGTGGTTTGATTATATAATGAACAATCTTTATGAATATAATTTGGGAATTAGGTTTGAAAGAATTGCGTCTACTTTTTCAAAAAATTTCGCCATTATTTTTAGTAGTCACCAAAAAGATAAATTTACTTACAAGGAGCTTAATTCGAGATCAAACCAAATAGCACACTTTCTATTGGAAAAAAATTTAAAATTAGGTGATGTAGTATGTATTGAAGGTATTAAGAATTTAAATACATTTGCATGCATGTTGGCGTGTCTGAAAATTGGAGCAATTTATACAATAATTGATCCAGATAGCCCCTTAGAGCGAATAAAAAAAATTATTTCCAAAGTGAATCCTGAAACCTTATTCTTTGCTAGCAAAATTTCAGATTCATTAAAAAATTTTTGTGATGAAAAAAGAATTAAAATTATAATTAATGATAAGAGTTTTGTCGATAATAGATTATCGCAATTAAGCAAGAAAAACCTATCTTCTGTGAAAATGATTCCTGGATCAAATCCAGCCTATATTATGTTCACCTCAGGCTCAACAGGCTTCCCTAAGGGTGCAGTTATGACTCATCAAAATGTATTAAATTTGATTAATTGGGCTATCAAAGAATATCATATTGAAGATTCTGAAATCTTAACTAACGTAAATCCGTTATATTTTGATAATTCAGTGTTTGATTTTTATGTTGCCCTTTTTTCTGGTGCAAGCCTGGCTCCATTCCCAAAAGAAACGGTAACAAATCCAAAATTACTTGTTGACCATATAGATGAAATAAAATGCACTTCATGGTTTTCGGTTCCATCTATGCTATTATTTTTAGACACAATGAAGTTATTTAGCTCAAAAAATTTTAAATATTTAAAGCGTATAATTTTTGGTGGAGAAGGATATCCTAAGGCTAAGCTAATAAAATTATTTGAAACTTATTCTCACAAATTAAAAATATACAATGTTTATGGACCAACAGAATGCACCTGCATCTGTTCTTCCTATCAATTATCTGCCTCGGATTTTGATGATTTAAATGGACTGCCTCCGCTTGGAAATATCGGAGATAATTTTAATTATTTGATTTTAAACGAAAAAAACAATCCTGTAGAAAAAGGTGAAATTGGAGAATTATGTCTTTTGGGGCCTAATGTTGGAAAGGGCTACTTCAGCGATGAGGAAAGAACACAAAAAAGCTTTGTTCAAAACCCTATGAATAAATCTTATTCAGAGGTGATGTATAAAACTGGAGATATGGTTAGTTACAATAAAAAAGATAAGAAAATATACATTCATGGAAGAAAGGATAATCAAATAAAACATATGGGATATAGGATAGAACTCGAAGAAATTGAAGCAGCCTTGAGCTGTATCAAATATGTATCGCAGTCTATTGTTATGCAAAAGCAAGAAAGGGGTCTAAGTCAGCTATTTGCGGTAGTTTCGTTAAACAAGAATGTAAATGAATCTAGATTACGAGAAGATTTAAAAAAAATAATTCCTAATTATATGATACCATCTATTTTTCGTTTTGAAGATCACCTACCAAAAAATCAAAATGGTAAAATTGATAGGGTTAAATTAATAAATAAATACCTAGGAGTAGAAAATGAGTAAAGTGATTATTGTTGGTGAAGGTAAAATTGCTGAAGAAATCTATTATTATTTAATGAACGATAGTGATCATGATATAGTAGCGTTTAGTGCTGATGAGAAATTTATTTCAAATAAAACAAAATTTGACTTACCCGTTGTACCCTTTGAAAACGTAGAAATTACTTACGCGCCTGATAAACATAAAATGCTTGTTGCTATGGGATATCAGGAGTTAAATAATTTAAGAACAGAAAAATACCTTGAAGGAAAAAAGAAAGGTTATTCATTTATTAGCTACGTCAGCACAAGAGCCTCGAATGTAGGAAATGTTAAAATTGGTGAGAATTGTATTGTCCTTGAAAATAACACAATTAACACCACTGCAAGAATTGGTAACAATGTTATACTGTGGTGCGGCAATCATATTGGCCACCATTCGACTATTGAGGATAATTGTTTTTTAGCAGGTCAAGTTACAGTATCTGGTGTTACAAAAATCGGAGCATTTTGCTTCATTGGCGTGAATGCAACAATAGGACACCAAATAGTCATTGGTGAAAAAAATATTATTGGGGCAAGGTCACTTGTAACAAAAAATACTGAAGATAATAGCGTTTTTATATCACAAGGCACAGAAAGATTCAGGCTAGATAGTAAAACCTTTCTTAAGCTAACAAAATTATAATTAAATAGAGGTATCAGTTCTATGAAAAAGAATGTATTTGAAAAATATAGATGTCCACAAAATAAAGATAATCTCACCTTAAAAATTTTAGAAGAATCCAATGGAGATATTAAATCAGGTGAACTCATTTCAAATGATGGAAAAGTATATAAAATTATTAATGGAATACCTGATTTAATTTTTCCTGAGAAATTGCCAGTTGAAGAAAAGTCAATCATGGAATGGTATGATAATAATTACGAGGTTTATGATGAATTTTTACCTGTCACTTTTGATACGTTTAATGTTGATGAGCACGAAGAAAGAAATAAAATGATATCCGCTTTAGAAATAAAACCAAATTACAAAGTTTTAGAGACAGGCGCTGGTACTGGTAGAGACTCGGTATTAATAGCAGACAAACTAGACAATAATGGTGAACTTCATATAACCGATATTCATCGAGGAATACTTGAGCAATCAACATCTAAACTATTAGAAGCAAATACAAATATTTATTTTAGTATATGCAATGGTATACATCTGCCCTATCCTGATAATTATTTTGATTGCTATTACCATTTTGGAGGATTTAATACCTTTTCAAATAAAAAAGCTGCATTTGCTGAAATCTCCAGAGTAGTAAAAAAGGGAGGAAGGGTTGTTGTGGGGGATGAGAGTATGCCTAGCTGGTTAAAAGACTCAGAATTTGGGAAAATATTAATGAATACCAATGCACATTATAAGTATGACCTTCCATTAGAAGATATGCATTTCACCGCAAGAGATGTAAAAATTAATTATATTATTGGAGGAGTTTTTTATTTCATTACTTATTCAGTTGGCGATGGTATGCCTTTCGCGGATCTAGACTTTGAGATACCTGGGCCCAAAGGTGGATCCCATAGAACTCGTTATTATGGACAGCTTGAAGGTGTATCAGAAAAAGTAAAAAAACTAGCTTATCAAGCCTCAAATAAAACTGGTAAAAGTATGCACAGCTGGTTAAATGATTTAGTAAAAAAAGCAGCTCTAAAAGAATTAAATGAAAATAATCGTTGAAAATTAATTAGTATTTAAGAGGGTATAAATTTTATGTCTAATAAAGAGATATTTTTAAGAAAAGGATTAATTTATAATGTAAATGGTGATTATGATTGGATGTTCTCACATGCACAAGTTCCATTTGGATATTTACTAGATGAAAAAACTTTAAGAATTTATTATGCGACACGAGATAATGACAATCGCTGTATTGCAACCTTTATTGAAGTAGACCCCAAGAACCCAAGTGAAATAAAATATGTTCATAATGATATTTGCCTTGGTCTAGGTGATTTAGGGATGTTTGACGAAAGAGGTGCAATGATTTCATGTATAGTTAAGCATCATGATTTATTATATATGTATTACACAGGTTGGAATATTGCTGTAGATACCCCCTATAGACTTTCAATAGGTTTGGCTATAAGTGACGATGGTGGTTTAAAATTTAAAAAGCATAGCAGTGGACCAATAATGGATCGTTCAATTTATGACCCTGCTTATTGCTGTACGCCGTATGTTTTGAAAATTGATGGAAAATGGAAAATGTGGTATTTATCTGGTGTTAGATGGAAAACAATTAACAAACATCCAGAGCCATTTTACCATGTAAAATATGCCGAATCTAAAGATGGGATTTATTGGGTAAGAAAAGGACATATATCTCTCGATTTTAGTGATGAGATTGATGCGATAGGAAATCATACAGTCGTTTTTGAGGATAACATTTATAAAATGTATTATTCTTATAGAAAAGCAACAGAAGACTACAGAACAAATCCAGAGTCAGCATATAGGTTAGGCTATGCTTTATCCAAGGATGGAATAACATTCAACCCTAGAAATGATCTTTTCGAGTTAAGAGGAGATAGAGAGCCATGGGAGAAAATAATGAATGCTTATCCAAGAATTTATGATCATGAAGATAAAAGATATATTTTTTATAATGGAAATGGATTTGGAAAATCAGGTTTTGGGTATGCAGTTTCAAAAAAATAACAAACTGATGAAAAAATATTGAAAGATTATCCAAAAAATTACAAAGAAGGTGTAACTTTGTATTTATGCACTTTAAATGATTCCGATAAAATTGATTCATGTTTAAATCAATTAAACAAAAGTCAATTTAATCAATTAATTGTAGTAGACGGATCATCTAAAGATAATTCTGTTAATATTGCAAAAAGATACACTGAAGAGGTCTATGTTACTGAAGCTGGATTTGTTAATCAAATAAACGAAGTATTTAAGCACGCTAAATTTGAATACCTTATTGGATTAGAAGCAGATGTAAGTATGCCGGAAAATTTTATTATTGACTTTGTTGATGATTTTAAATCGAAAGATTACGCTGCTATGCAAGCTAACATTAAATGTTTAAATAAGGAAAATTATTGGAACAGAGGGTTGAGCGCATTCTATGAGACACATCATAAGTCTGTAGGCGAAAAAAATATTATTGGAGGGCCTAATATATATAAAACAGCGGTAAGAGAAGAATTTCACAAAGAGCTATCTAGTCAAGGTTATAGTATTGATACAGAAATGGCAGAGATAATAAAAAGAAAAGGATATAAAATGGGACTATCAAGCGTTACAGCCTTTCAGCATACTAGTCTAAACTTTAAAAAATTTTGTAGAAAATATTTTAATTATGGCAAAGGAGATTATGACTTCTACAGAATACATAAAAACAAATGGACTTATAGCCGTAAAGTAAAAAGCATTACCCATACTTTAAGGCGTCACATGATAAATTATCCATTTAAAGCCATTATAATTGGTCGCGGATTTTATGTTCCTTATTTTTTGCTATCTGCTATCATCAGATATTTTGGATGGATTTGGTCAATTTTTAATAGCAAGTTATTTAAAAAAATTTAAGTGCTCATTCCTTTAATTAATTTTTCTTTTTAGCATTATTATGAAATTAGATGTTCTGAACCTTGAGTGGACAAGTACTATTTCAAGGGATAGAGAAGCAGCAACATTAATTTGCAATTATCTTAGATTTCAAGGTTATTCAGTTTTCGAAGGGTCTATATTTAATGGTTATCATCTAATTAAAAAAATGAAGCCAAAAATTCTCTTCATGACTAATACAACTGGTGCAAAAGTAAATCAACAGGTCGCTAGATATGCAAAAAAATTAGGAGTCATTGTTGTAACTACAATTTCTGAAGGTAATATTAAAAAGGAGTATTTAGATGAAATGATTTGGGGGCATAATCAAGAAAGAATTTCATTTGAGGATAGTTATCTACTTTGGAATAAAAAATCATGCAAAATGATTATTGAAAATATTCCAGAATTAAAAAAAATAATTAAAATTTCAGGTTCAGCAGGTAATGATAGATATGTAATAAAGCATCAATTAACGAAGCCCAAAAAATCAAATAAGATTACTATTGGCATTGGGTGTTGGGGATTTGATCACTTTCTTGATCCTGACCGATCGCATTTAGCGACTGAAGAAATTAGAAATTTTTATATTGATCAAAGAAATAAGTTCGATAAAATATTATATGAACTTATTAAAGCCAATCAAGATTGTAATTTTATAATAAAAGAGCATCCTGGCAATACTTTTGGTTATGAAGGATCAGCAATTGAGTCTTCAGTCGATTTTAAAAATGTAAAAATTTATAAAAATGAAAAATCTGTTTTATCATGTATTGAAGAATCTGATTTATGGATTACCTATGATTCAACTACGGCTTTAGAAGCATGGCTATTGAATAAACAAACATGCATTATAAACCCAGACAAAGCAAAATGGCCATTACCCCGTGACCATATGCATACAGCTCAACCAATTGCGGGATCAACAGATGAAATTAAAGATTTTGTTGATTCAATTAAGATAGATGGTAAAATTTTAGATTTTGATAATTTTTATTCAAAAAGAAAAAAAATTATTAATGATGTTATTGAATGGAATGATGGATTAAATCATGTTAGAGCTGGAAATGAAATCATTCACTTTATAAATTCTGATTTACAAAAAAATAAAATTGATTCAAGGATTAAACAACCAAGCTTATATATAATTATCAAACAAAAACTTAAGTGGTTTTTGATGAATAACTTTTCGTGGCACAATAAGTTTAGCAATCCAAACGAAAAACATCGAATTTGGAATCAGGATGAAGTAATTGAATTAGCAAAAAATAGATTAAAAAAGCAAAAAGAATTTTATAGTAATAACAATCTAGATAAAAATGGTCTAAAAGAAATAAAACCTAAGTCGTGGAATGACTGAAGCAGTCCATAAAGGAAGTCACGCAAAAAAATACCTAATCAATGCTCCATGGTATTTATTATCAAGTATAGCAACAAAAGGCGCCCATTTCTTTTTACTACCAATTTACACTAGGTATATCTTACCAGAAGATTATGGAATATTATCAAACCTTGAATCTTTTGGTCGCGTTCTACCTATATTTTTATCATTATATCTAGATGCCGCTTTTGGAAGATTTTATTTTAAAGAAAAAGAAAGCCTTGAAAGAATAAGAACTCTTTTTAGCACTCATTTTTGGTTTTTGATAATATGGGGTTCAATAATTAGCTCAGTTTTCATTATTTTTTCTCCATACTTATTTAAAAGCCTGCTAGGTATATCAATATTCCCTATAATAATTGTAATAATCACCTCTTTATTAAGCCAATTAAGTGTTATGGTTTCTATGATATGGAGAGCTAGGCTTTTAGCTATGAGGATATCGCTATTCCAAATTTGTATGTCAGCATTTGGAATAGCGATATCAATATATCTATTAATTATTCAAGATATGAGTTGGCAATCAAGGGTAATTGGAACTGCAAGTGTTTCTATTTTAGAGTTTATAATACTTACCTCAGTAGCAATAAAAAATAAATGGCTAGTATTATCATTTAATACAAAAATAATTGTAAGAAGCTTAATTTTTTCTATTCCTTTAATTCCAAACATTGCAGCTGGTTGGATTTCTGGGTTTTCAGATAGGATAATTATGGCTTACTATGGAAAACTAGGCGAGGCTGGACTGTATTCAATTGCAGCCTCCTTCACAATGCTACTTTATATTTTTAATGATGCTATAACTCAAGTTCAAGCTCCTATGTCAATATCTGGGCTAACAGATAATAAAAAACAAGCAAAAAAAAGTATGGAATCATTTCTAATGCTATTTACTGGTGTCATGTCTGCACTTTATCTTTGCTTAGCTTTATTCAGCAAAGAATTTCTATTTTTATTTACAGATATTAAGTACCATGAAGCTTATAAATTGATTGCAATTCTTGGCCCAATTTACATTTTTAGTGGAATTTATAGGGTTTTTACAGTAATGATAGGTTTTCATGGTATAATGTGGGTTATTTCTGGAGCTGCAATAATCCAAGCGATTTTGAATATAATTTTAAATTTGACTTTCATTCCCATTTTTGGAATGTATGCCGCTGCTTATTCAACACTTTTAAGTATGTTTGCATATACTTGCTTCATTGTTTGGCGCTCGCAAAATAAAGATCCAATAAATATCAATTATAAATCATACTTGTATCTTTTTCTAATTGTATTAATAACCATAACAATTAATTATAATCTTAATTTAATTATATTAATTCAGTGGAGATTAATATTTATAAAATTTGTAATTTTACTATCATCGATATTTGCTATTTATATTATACCTGAGCTTAGATTGATAGTTAATAAAAGCATTAATTCTCTTTTTAAAGAAAAAACTATTGTAAAACATTAAGCCAAAAAATTATTGGGAAAAAAATGAATATACTTGGATTAAGTTTGAGTGCAGACACACATGCTAGCTTATTAATAAATGGGGAGATTAGGTCTTGTGTTGGAGAGGAGAGGCTTGCAAGAATAAAAAATTATACCGGCTTTCCTTATAGAGCTATAGAAGAAGTATTAAAATTAGAATCAATCAGCCCTTCTGAAATTGATTTAGTTACTGTTGGCTTCAAAGATTATCTCACTATTCAAGATCCGCTGGATATAAAAATTCTTATGGAAAGAGGAGGTGATATAGATTTTTCCAATGAAAAGCCATGGTGGTATAGGAGGTCTATAATTGCTTCATCAATTAATGGAGATATAAAAAGAATATTTAATTTTAATGATAAACGATCAACCTTTGGAGATGCAATTCAATTTAAATTAAAAGAAATGGGAATAAATGCACCTATAAAAAGCGTTGAGCATCATATAGCGCATGCATTAAGCGCTTACTACTTTAGTAATAAAAGAAGCAATTTGGTAATAACTGCCGATGGATATGGTGATGGTCTATCAGGTGCAGTCTATAAAGGCATCGATGGTAAACTAACAGAAATTTACAGAACATCAAAACTTCATAGCTTGGGTGTCCTATATGCTGCGGCGACAAAATTTCTAGGTTTTAAAAGCCATAGACATGAAGGCAAACTAACTGGATTAGCGGCATATGGAAATCCTGATGTTTTATACGATGATTTATCAAAAATCGTTAACTATAATAGCAATAATCGATCCATTGAATTCGATATAAAAAAATTGGGTTATGGATCTAAATATCTTAATCGAATTAAAACATATTATCGCCTTTTAAATGGCTCTTACCTTCCTGGAGAATTAACTCACCCAATACTTAACTATTATAAAAAAATTGCAAATAATGCATCTAAAGAAGATATATCTGCAGCAACACAAAAAATCTTTGAAGAGATTTACGTTAAATATTTCACTGATATGATTAAAGAAACAGGATTAACAGATTTGGCAGTTGCGGGGGGGAATTTTGCTAACGTTAAGTTGAATCAACGCTTGCTTGAAGAAACAGGCGCTACTTCAATCACCATTCATCCAAATATGGGCGATGGCGGAGTTGCAATTGGCTCAGCCATTTTTCACCAATTAATTGATGATAGAGAAAAAGGAAAAAAATATAAACCAAGACGGCTAAAAAACGTTTATTTAGGTAATGACATAGATATTAATGAATTTATTTTAGGAGCAAAAAAAGAAAACTTTCATATTGAGGAATATCAAGATTCCTCTAAAAGAGTTGCCGAGCTTATTGCCAAAGGCTTTATAGTTGGGAGAATTTCTGGGAAAATGGAATATGGCCCAAGAGCACTTGGCAATAGGAGCATCATTGCGCACCCATTTAATAAAAATATTAACGATGACTTGAACAAGCGATTAACTAGAACTGAGTTTATGCCTTTTGCCCCATCTATTTTAAAAGAAAAAGCTTCAAAATACTACGAGGGAGCAAATTTAGCTGAATATCCTGGTGAATTTATGACAATAACATTGAATGTTAAGAAAGAAGGTGGTCCAGCTGAAGCGGTAAATCATGTTGATAATACTGCAAGACCTCATTTTGTTGACAAAGAAAATAACTTAGAATTTTATAATGTCCTCTGTGAATTTGAGAAATTATCAGGCTTTCCAATTGTGATAAATACAAGCTTTAATAAGCATGAAGAACCCATAGTAAGATCTGCTATGGATGGTCTTGCAAGGCTAAAAGATGATAGTGTTCAATATTTAGCTGTCGGCAATTTAATTGTAAGTAAAAATGAAGATATAGTTAATTACCAAGACGCAATTCCAATGATTAAATAAAGCGATCAATATAAAATTCCATTCATAAATTGAATATTATTGTAATAGCCCATAAATACACACCCTATAATCGAGTTGGTGGTATAAGATGGATTAATTTGATAGACCACCTTTCAAATATGGGAAACACTGTTCATGTGATTACTGTGCCTAGAGCAAACTATAAGCCAGGAGATATTATTAATGTTTCTGACAACCTTAAGCTTTATTATTCTAATTCTGATAAATATTATAAGTTATTTGAATCTCAACCCAAAAAACTGCTATCACAAATTATAGTTTACGGACTACAAAAAGTTGGATCATTTATATGGTATGATGATAATGCTCAATATTGGTTTAATCATCTCAGAAAATCTATCCTTTCAATTCTTTATAAATACCCAGAATCAATTATTATTGCAACTGGCTCTCCATTTCAAGCATGCTATCAGACAATGAAAGTATGTGAAGAAATAAATTATAAAAAATATATTTTAGATTTTCAGGATCCGTGGTCAATAGATCCGTATAGAACTTATCCATTCAATTGGATGAAAAAGAATGTAGATAGATTTGAAAGCAAAACTTTGCTTAAATCGAAAAATAATATTTATGTTACTACTGGATTAAAAAATCGAATGGAGAGATTAAATCAAAATAGTATTGTTATAGAAAATGGGCATGATTTTATTGAACCGATTAAGAACAAAAAAAATACCCCAGATAAAAAAAATAAATTTATATATCTTGGAACACTAGCCAATGGAAGAGATATTATATTTATTAATTTTTTAAATAAACTAATTATTGAAAAAAATTTAATATTTGATTTAGATGTGTTTGGTAGATGTTCGCGACTTTTTACAAATTGGGTGAGGAATAGTAAAAATATAAATATAAATATATCGTTTAAAGATCCTATCCAAAGAAACGAAATTTCATTCATTTCACAAAAATATAAATATGGTCTTCAACTTAATTCTGAAGACTATCCATATTTAGTTTCAACGAAAGTTTATGAATATCCTGCTTTAGGCTTACCGGTATTATCTGTCAATGGAGGAGGAGAAGTAGAAAAAATAATCAAAAAAAATAAAATCGGAATCTCATTGAACACAAAAAAAACAAAAGATTTTAACTTAAAGAATATATTTTTTGAATTAGATAGCACTAAAATGGATGATCTAAATGATTTTTCAATAGAATGCTCATGGCTTAGCAGAGCTCATCAAATAAATAGTTATTTAATTGATACTTTTTAACAAAAAAATATTTTTTACCTCTTTAGTACTTGTACTTGTTGAAAACGCATTTGTACTTATCGATGATGAAAAAAGTTTTCAAAGATTCTTTTCTTTTTTTCTATCTCTTCTAATGGTAAATGTTTTGTTTTGGATGAAAGATAAGCTTTATTTCATTCCATTTCTATATTTTACTTATATACTATTTTTTCTAAGGTTCTGGCCTGTTAATACAATTGTTAATAATCCTGATGAAACTACTGTTGCGATTGTATTTTCATTTATTTGCATTTTATTAATATTGCTCAATCAAGAAAAGTTGCTATATAGAACTAGTATAATTATTTCAGTATTAGTTTTATTTGGATTTTATTTTGATAATAGAACTTTATTGGCGAGTATTATATTATTTACTTTAATTAAAGCTTTAGAATTATTTTTCCTTAGAAGTTATTTAAGGAGTTCCTCATTTTATTCGGCAATTTTTCCTGTAGGATTAATATTTATAGTTATCTATTTAGGACAACAATTACAAAATCCAACAATTCTTGGCTTTAGGGATTATTTTTGGACGTCAGCTATTTTTGGAGCTGAAATTGCTAATAAAAATTATACCATGCCAATTGATCCCTTTAAAATTGTTTATTTAAATCATCTTATTGAAAATAATGTACATAATAACTTTGTTGGTTTATTCAGCAGATTAAATACAATTGTTGCTATATGCTCTTGGACATTATTTTATTATATAATAAAGGTTTCTTATAAAAATTATCTGCATAATTGGAAAGTTCAGTTCTCTTTATTTGTTTTGATTTGTCAATCTTTATTTACAGGAAAAAGCCTTTTTTCAATTGATGACTTTTCAATTATTTTTTGGATTGGAATTTTTGGAATTATATCAATTAAGAATGCTAATAAAAAAGTTGAATTTATTTATTAATTTTAGAAATAATTTTATTAACACTATAATAAACGTAGGTGCAGCATGAAAGTTGTAATTCTTGCAGGGGGAAGAGGTACTCGCATATCTGAAGAATCAATTAATAAACCCAAACCAATGATTGAAGTAGGTGAGAAGCCAATCTTATGGCATATAATGAATCATTATAGCCATTTTGGCTATGATGATTTTATAATTTGTTTAGGTTACAAAGGGTATATGATTAAAGAATATTTTCAGAATTATTTTGTTCATAATTCAGATATCAATATTTCATTAGAAAATAATAAAACAATCATCCTTAATAAAACTTCTGAAAACTGGAAGGTTACGCTTATTGATACTGGCCTTGAAACTATGACAGGGGGAAGAATAAAACGAATTAAAGAATTTACAGAAGATAAACCATTTTTACTTACTTATGGAGACGGTGTTAGCAATGTTGATATAAGAAAGCTTGTTAAATTCCATATTAATAATAATAAACTTGCAACATTAACAGCTGTGAAGCCCCCTGGGAGGTTTGGAGTTATTAAGATTGATAGCGATAACAAAATTAATCAGTTCAATGAAAAACCCAAAGAAAGCTGGGTAAATGGAGGCTTTTTTGTCCTGGAGCAAGATATTTTTGATTACATCGAAAATGAATCAGATTGTATATGGGAAAAAACACCTTTAGAAAAGCTTGCTTTAGATAATCAACTTTATGCTTATAAGCACTATGGATTTTGGAGACCCATGGATACATTGAGAGATAAAATTGAATTAGATGAGTTAGCTTATAAAAATCCACCCCCTTGGATGAACTATGGATGAACTAAAGAAATTTTGGCATAATAAAAACGTTTTAGTTACAGGACATACTGGTTTTAAAGGTTCGTGGCTATCTATCTGGCTAAAACATCTGGGTTCAAGCGTATACGGTTTTTCACATGATTTGGAAGTTTCCAAGCCGAACCTTTTTTCTTTGATTGACAATCCAGCAAATTGTGATTTGATAGGGGATATTAATGATTCAAAAAAACTAAGCAAATTCATTAAAGATATATCACCCGAAGTTATTTTTCATTTAGCAGCGCAACCACTTGTTAGAGATTCATATTTATTTCCAGTTGAAACTTTTAAAACTAACATTATTGGAACTATAAATTTATTAGATATTTTAAGGGAAATTGATACTGTCAAATCAATCATAGTAGTCACTTCAGACAAATGTTACTTAAATAATGAAAATGGAATTCCATTTAATGAAGATGATCCGCTTGGAGGTTTTGACCCATATAGCAGCAGCAAAGCATGCGCTGAACATGTTTCCAAAGCCTATTATGAATCTTTTTTCAAGGAGATGAATGTTGGTGTTGCTACTGTAAGAGCTGGCAATATTATTGGTGGTGGTGATTGGGCAAAAGATAGAATTATTCCAGATGCAGTTAAATCATGGAGCAGTGGAAAAGATTTGATTTTGCGCTCGCCAAAATCTGTTAGGCCTTGGCAAAATGTATTGGAGCCCATTTTTGGATATTTATTATTAGCACAAAAACTACATAACGACTTTAAGAAATATTCTTCAAGTTGGAATTTTGGTCCAGAATCTGAAAATTTTATTACAGTTGAAAACCTGATTCATCGTGCTTGCAAAATTTGGGATAATGCTGGATATAAAATTCAGGAAAATGCCCAGCTATATGAATCAAAACACTTAACTTTAGATAGTAGTAAATCAAAGAAGTTTCTTAATTGGGAACCTCTTTTGGGTATAGAAAAAACAATTGAGATTACAATTAATTGGTATAAACAATACTATTCTGAAAATACTAGCTCTTATAATCATTCAATTGATTTGATAGAAAAATATATAAATCTTTATAATGGAAAAATTGGATTTCGAAATGAATGATAAGCATATCCCATTTTATGATTTAAAATCTATAAATGAGTCCTATAAAGATTCATTTATAGATTCACTTAATGAAATAATAAAAACTGGCTATTATATTATTGGTAAGCAAGTAGAGCAGTTTGAATCAAGCTTTTCTAATTATTGCGGAACTAAACATTGTATAGCAGTTGCCAGTGGTCTTGATGCTTTGATATTATCAATGAAAGGCTACACCGAATTAGGCTATCTAAACCTTGGAGATGAGGTTATAGTTCCCGCAAATACCTATATTGCTAGTATCCTTTCAATATCCAAAAGTGGATTGATACCAAAGCTTGTTGAGCCTGATTTAAATACATATAACATTAATTATAAAGAAATTGAAAAAGCTATTACGCCCAAAACTAAAGCAATAATGACTGTTCATCTTTATGGCCAGCCTTCAGATATGAATCAAATTAACAAAATAGCAAAAAAATATAATTTAAAAGTGATCGAAGATGCAGCTCAAGCGCATGGCGCAAAAATTAATAATAAGAAAATGGGTAACCTTGGAGACGTTGGTTGCTTTAGTTTTTTTCCAGGAAAAAATCTTGGCGCATTGGGCGATGCAGGTTGCATCACTACAAATGATTCAAAGCTTTATAATGTAATTAAATCTTTACGAATTTATGGTGAAAAAATATATGAAGATCTATCAAAAAGAAAATATGAAAATATTTATAAGGGTTTTAATAGCCGAATGGATGAGTTTCAAGGCGCAGTATTAAATGTAAAACTAAAAGACCTGGAAAATATGAACTTAATTAGAAAAAAAATAGCTAGTAACTACTTAAAAAATATAAAAAATAAAAAATTAATTCTTCCTTATGTTCCAAGTTGGTCAGATCCAGTATGGCACTTATTTGTTATTCGTACAGCAGAAAGAGATAAATTAAAAAGGTATCTATACAATTTAGGTATCAATACCATAATTCATTATCCAATTCCACCTCATAAACAGAAAGCATATTCTGAGCTGAACCATTTAACTTTTCCAATCACAGAAAAAATTCATAATGAAGTATTGAGCATTCCACTTTCACCAAATTTATCTCATAAGCATCAAAAAAAGATTATAGATGCTCTAAATGATTTCTAATTTATTTACATGTTAAAAAATAAAAATTTTCTTATAACCGGTGGTGCAGGTTTTATTGGAAGCCATGTTGCAAAAGCCTTGCTTAGCAAAGGAGCAAGAATTACAATAATTGATTCAATGTTGCCATCTTATGGTGGAAATTTATTTAATCTAGATGGAATTATTGATGATGTAGAATTGATTATTGGCGATGTTAGAGATGAATCTTTATTAAAAAAAAACGTAGTAAATAAAGATTATATTTTTTCATTGGCAGGACAATTATCCCACTTAGATAGCATGAAATATCCTTTTAATGATCTTGAAGTTAACTGTAAGTCTCACCTTAGCTTATTAGAGACCTGTAAAATCTATAATCCTAAAGTTAAAATTATTTTTTCTAGTACACGTCAAGTTTATGGAAATTTTAAATACCTACCGGTTGATGAAAATCATCCTTTAAATCCTCCTGATGTTAATGGAATTAATAAATTAGCTGCTGAATATTATTATAAACTCTATAATAATATCTATGGAGTTAAAAGCGTTATTTTTCGACTAACTAATACATATGGGCCCGGACAGTTAATCAAAAATAATAAACAAGGATTTACTGGAATTTATTTCAGAGAAGCATTACTCAATAATGTAATCAAGATAAAAGGAGATGGTCAATTAATTAGAGATTTTAATTATGTTAGTGATGTTGTAGATGCATTTTTCACCGCTATAATTAATGATGAATGTTGGGGAGAAGTATTCAATCTTGGAGCTGACAATTATTATACCATTATTGACTTTCTTGAAATATTAAATAAATATTGTAACTTGGATTATCAATTAATTGATAATCCTTCTGATCAAGAAAAAATCAGTCTTGGCGATTATTATGGAAGTTATAAAAAATTCAATGATAAAACTGGCTGGCTTCCTCAAACTCAGCTGGATAAAGGTATTAAGTTAAGTATAAAATACTATAAAAAATTTTTATCAAAGTATCTTGATTGAAAAAGGCTAAGATATGACAAATATCTCTCTTACTATTTGCATTCCAAGCTATAATAGAGTTAATGAAGTTAAAAAAACACTTCTATCTTTGATGAAAGGTGCTACTTTAAAAAATACTAGAATAATTGTTATCGATAATGGATCAGATACAAATTATATAGAATTTTTTAAAAAAGACATAGATCTCAAACATCATTACAATAATCAAAAATTTGGTATAATTAGAAATAAAGTAAATATTGGTTTATCGGGAAATATTTTGAGATCTTTTGAAGCATCTGATGGAGAATGGATGTGGTTGTTATCTGATGATGATGATTTAGTTCCTGACGCATTAGAAATAATCTATAGCAAGCTTAACAGCATCAATGATGATAATGTAGGATTTATCAAATTTAGCTCTGAAAGAAGCGAGCCAGCTAAAGATGCTATTACCATAAATACATTTGACGAATTTATTGATTACAATAACAAATCAGTTGATGATTTTAATGGTTTTTTATTTATTTCAAATGGTATTTACAGGTTAGCAGATTTTTTACCAATTTTAAATATAGGATATAATTTTTCGCATACATATATGCCTCACTATATGATGCTTATTGAATTCTTTATTCAAGGTAAGACATGTATAGTATACAAAGATAAAATTGTTGATTATGTAGTTCCTGATATCGGTTATAGCTATTCTATGGTAGCCGGTCTTGGGGTAGGCGCGCCTAAGCATATAATTTTTAAATCTCAGAAAGAATATTATAAGAAATTTATAAATCTATTTTTCCCACACAATGATATTAAAGTATTAAT
>MDSW01166595.1_pt1 | contig 17526 bp, 12 predicted proteins | sample 811171 | NCBI WGS metagenome assembly MDSW01 (sample SAMN05326641, study PRJNA326480) | marine metagenome | isolation source: seawater | place: Atlantic Ocean: North West | collected 2012
CCAGTACGGAATCAATGGCGATTCTGAAAAGCGTTTAGGAGCTCGAAAGTCTATGGCACTTGGGATCTCAGAAAAAGCTCATGCTCAAGTGTCGCACCCAGTCGTCCGAACTCATCCAGACAGTGGCTTACGTGCACTCTACGTAAACCGACCATTTACTGAGCGGCTGGAAGGACTTCGTTCGAGTGAGAGTAAAGCACTTTTGTCTTTTCTTTTGAACCACTGTGAAGAGCCAAAATTTACCTGTCGGGTGAGGTGGGAGCCTGGTACCGTAACGCTATGGGATAACAGAATTGTTCAGCACTATGCCTTGAATGATTATGGTGGTAAGCGACGAGAAATGCATCGGGTGACGATTAAAGGCGATCGGCCAATGTACGACTGAGGATTATCGGACACAAAAAGTCGTCAAAACACCATTGTTCCTATTGTGTGTGAGTAGTTCTGGAAATTATCGAGTGGCTTTTAGAGATAAGACTGTTGTGCTAATTGTAATAACTGTCGACGCGATCGGCTTACACCTTGGGTGCTGGTCTCGTCTCCTACATTGTTATCGATAGTTTTTTACAGGTCAATTGCGTTGGCCTTTAGATCGCTCAACGAAACCCATTCCAGTGTCAGGAGGTGAGTTGCCCGGAGTCGAACTAAGGGAGCTCGCCCGGCTTCAAAAGCTTCTTGCCAACGAGATGCACAAAGGCACCAGCTGTCTCCATCGCTGAGACCTTTAAATCCGAATTCAGGTCGTGAGGTGCTCAAATCATTGCCTGCAGCTTTTGAAAAATTCAAAAAGTCGTCACTCATTATTGCACAAACGGTGTGAACACCTAAATCTCCTGCGCCCGTATTGCAACAATTGTCTCGGTAGAAACCAGTGACTGGGTCACTTCCGCACACTTCGAGTTCAGTTCCTATTACGTTCATCACCATGATTAATAGCTACGTTAGGGGAGTCAGAGGCTAAAGGTGTGGCTTAATGCAAAGTTTGGGGTGCGCCAGTTCGGGATGCGCGCGAGACTTCGACTGGTGCGCCACAAAGGAGAAACGGATGCGACCGCTTGCGGGAATTAAAGTTTTAGATATGAGTCGGGTATTGGCGGGACCTTTCGCTGGGAGAATTCTCAGTGACTTAGGAGCGGAAGTAGTTAAACTCGAACCTCCAGAGGGTGATGTGACGCGTAGCTGGGGCACTGTTCGAGCTGGATTGGCAGGCTATTACACGCAACAAAATGTTGGGAAACGTAATGTCTGCATCGATCTCCGATTGGAAGGCGGAGCTGAACTAGTGAAGGAACTAGCTAAAACCGCTGATGTCTTAGTCGAAAATTTTCGCCCTGGGGTAATGAAAAAGTACGGTCTTGATTACGAAGCTCTAGAGAAATTGAATCCAAAGTTAGTAATGTTGTCGATATCAGGTTTCGGACAGGAAGGGCCGGAATCTGGTAGAGCAGCCTATGCGCCGATATTGCATGGCGAGTCAGGCTGGCTTCAGCGTGTGTCAGCATGGAATGACCAGCCAATTATTGACTTAAACCTTTCCGCAGCAGATACGAATGCTTCACTTCATGGAACAATAGGTCTGCTAGCAGCTTTGCGCGTGGCTGAAGCGACCGGACAGGGACAGCACATCGACATGTGTATGCTTGACGCGTTTTTAGCGACTGATGACGCTAGTCATGTCGGTTTAGACGGTGGAAAATACGCAGCGGCGGGTGGGCTAGTTTGGGAAGCTGTGGGCGGACCGATTCTTACCGCCGGTGATTTTCGGTGGGTGTGGAAGCGTCTCAGCGAGGTTCATGGACTAGAAGACCCGTCTCCTCCAGGTGCTGAAGTACAAGCTAAACGGTTAGCTCGCACGACAATTATTCAAGAGTTCCTTTGTTCATTTGCAAGTCGTGAAGAGATGTTGGTGGCTTTAGATAAAAGCAACTTGGCATGGGGCCATATCAAGACAACTAATGAAGCCTATGACTCGCCTACGTCTGTTTATCGGGCTAACTCGATAGAAATTGATGCTAGAGATGGTGGAAAAAGAAAAGTTTCTCAGACGCCATATAAGTTTTCGCAAAGTAAATCCGGTTTAGAAGATGATGCAGTTGCGCCATACCGAGGTGAACACAATCAGGCTGTTCTTGCTGAATGGTTAGGGGCAGGGGAACAGGAAATCAGAGCGCTATCGAGCTCGGGTATCTTGTTGTCAGAAGATTATGTAGTGGAGGAAAATTAGATGGGGCGTTTAGATGACCGAGTAGCGATTATAACTGGTGCTGGAAGTGGGATGGGAGCGGAAACCGCCCGATTGTTTGCTGAAGAAGGCGCTCAAGTGCTCGTAACAGATATGAATGAATCAAAAGGGCGAGCAGTAGCCGATGAGCTTGGAACGAAGGGTGCTTTTTTGCGGGTAGATGTATCTCGCGAAGAGGATGTGTCGAATGCAGTGTCTGAAGCGGTTGACCTGTGGGGGCACCTGGACATCATGTTTAATAACGCAGGTTTTGGGGGCGCTCGGGGCCCAATCGAAACTATTAGCGAAAGCGACTTTGATATTACCGTCGATGTTTTACTTAAAGGTGTTTTTTTTGGTATGAAACACTGTGCACCAGTTATGAAGAGTCAAAAATTTGGTTCGATTATTTCCACAGCTTCAGTAGCTGGTTTACAAGCCGGAGAATCTCCTCATCTGTATACAGCTGCGAAAGCCGCCGTTATTCATTTAACGAAGTCGGTTGCGTTGGAACTTGGGCAAGATGGAGTCCGAGTTAATTCAATATGCCCTGGGGTAGTAGCTACACCTCTCGCCCATGGACCAATTAGCGAAGATCGTAGAGAAAAATTTAAGTCACGATTCGGACGACATCAACCAATTGGCCGTGTTGGAGTTCCAGACGATATAGCACAGGCAGCGCTCTTTCTAGCTTCCGATGACTCAACATTTATTACCGGAGCCGAACTAGTTGTTGATGGTGGTGCTAACGCAGGTCGCCCTTGGAGCCGGCAAAGCGAATTGATGACTGGTGAAGGGCCGATTAAATTGTATCGACCTGAGGGTCGTTGATATCGAAGGTTCGAAGCAGTGCTAACACAGACGGGTAACAGAAAATTTCGACCTAGCGGAGGGTGTATTCGGAAAAACTTGTGCCGGTAGCTTGAAAAAATAATTTAAAGAGGTCACGGTGGGAAAAAATCCTACCCATTCAAAAAAGTTGAAAACTGCTGCTGCGACATTTGATACGTTCGCGCAAAAACCACTTGATTTTGACACATTCTATGCTGAACACAGAGATCGACTAGCTACGGCAATCAGCCTTACTTTAAGAGATATTGATCTAGGAACGGAGGCGACTGATGAAGCTTTCGTTCGCGCATGCCAACGATGGGATCAAATCCGTGAATATTCGAATCCGCAAGGCTGGGTCTACAGGGTAGCTATGAATTGGGCTCGATCTTGGTTACGTAGGAGACGTAGAGAAATTGAAAAAAGACCTCTCCTGAATTTTGATAAATTCTTTGTTGATGAGCTTCTCGACGTTGATTTGGAACGTGCCTTGGACACTCTCTCGCCTCAGAGCCGAGCAGTTGTAGTCGCACGGTTCTTTATGGATTGGTCTATAGACGAAACTGCCGATGCATTAGGAGTTCGCCCAGGCACGGTAAAAAGTCGTTTGAATAGAGCCTTAAAGCAGTTACAAGTCCGTCTCGATAGTCAGAGTGGCAGCAAGAAAGTAGGCAAAGGAGCGAATTATGGGCTTCGATGATGATATCCGACGTCATCTTCAAGATACCGGTGAGCAGGTTGAGTTGAGCCTAGGAATGCTCGGGGAAATCCGACAAAAAGCTACGAAAAGAACTCGGCTAAAAAAGCTGGTTATGAAAGGTATTATTAGTAGTGCTGCCGTTGTATTAATTGTAATTGGAACATACGCCTTTTTACTTTCGTCAAGTGGGTCCGAAAGTTTTGAAAGCTCGTCTGAAGATAAGATAACGGGCGAAATAGGTGCTTCGGAGAGAGAAGAAAGAGAGCTTTCTGACGCAGATGCTTCAGAGGCGCAAGATGAAGTATCAAATTTTATGTCGCCAAAAAATCTTGATCAGAGCCGACCTGATAATCAGCCCTTAGCTGAAGAAGGACCAAGCGAGATGAGGAGCTGGATGCAAGTAACGGCTCCGATCCCTGGTTCTAAGACAAAGTACTCATTCAGCGGCAATAACGTTGCCGCTCACTCCAATGAACTTTGGTTTACGTTACAAGGAGACGATTGGGTGGAACTAAAGTTCCCTGCCGGCATCGAAGTAGTAGGAGTGCAGCTAGACACAAGCGGAAATTGGTCTTCCGTATTAGGGTGGTCTGGATCTGATTTATGTGACCGAGTTTTGGTAATAAAAGATAAGTACGAACATCCATCGCGCGAGTACAAAGATTCACTTGATTTGGCTAGTGGTAGTGTTAGGCAAATTGAAGCAGCAGCTTTGCGTGTCACAGAAGACGAGATGACGATTTCGACTACGGAAAGAGTTGTGACGGAGCCATTGTGTTTGCTCAGAAGTCAAGGTCTAGATGCAGTAGAGGCACGCATAGACGGAGAGTACCTATATGCGACTGACCCGATAGAAGGCAAAGTGGTTTATTCGTTAAAGGCGCTTGGTGTTGAAACAGGGGAAGCTGCGCTGAGAGAATCAGAAAAAATGTATGTAGCGTTGACGCGTTCAGCGAATGGAGAAGATTGGGCACGTCAGAAAGTCTCGGGTGATGTGTTGCTGAATATAGGGGTAGTTGCAGACAAAATTGAAACCGAAACAGCGAATCAGATAGTTCGGGATGGCCAAATTGTTAATCGTGATGGTATTTTTGATTCGCTAAATGAAGACCAGCGTAATTTAGATGCTCTGATAGATGGAGACACGGTAATAAAACTGGTTGTTCGAGGCGAACGCACTTTGTTAGATATGGGAGACTCTGAGCTAGGGCTAATTGAATTGAGTGGGGGATCTGCTAGATGGGGCAGACTAGATTGGGTTGGCAAAAAAGTTGGGGTAATCGTTAATGCGGGTGGTAGCGAAACGTTATTTCTGTCGGGAAAGTGATTCAGAAATGGGAAGAAGGAGCTGGGCATGACTGATCTTGGGCTGTTGTCTACGACGAAACAAATTGAGTTGATTCGAAACCGTGAGGTTACGAGTAGTGAGCTAACAGCTCACTACATAGAGCGTATTGAGAGACTCGACCATGAAATTAATGCAGTTGTTACTCGTGATTTCGAGCGGGCTTTGAGCGAATCTAAGTTAGCAGACGAGAAGACAAGCAGAGGAGAAACCTTAGGACCGCTTCACGGTATTCCGATAACTGTTAAAGATGCGTTAGCGACCGAGGGGCTGCGATCAACCGGTGGAGCGGTAGAGCTCTCAGAGAATGTGCCTAATGATGATGCCGCAGTTGTCCGGGCTGTGCGTGATGCTGGGGCTATTGTTATGGGTAAAACAAATTTGCCGAGGTGGTCTGGCGATATTCAGGCCTACAACGAAATGTTTGGTACTACAAATAACCCCTGGGATCTCGAGCGAGTTCCGGGAGGTTCATCTGGAGGCGCGGCAGCGGCAGTGGCTATGGGCTTTACTTCTTTTGAAATAGGCACTGATATAGGTGGTTCGATTCGGTTCCCAGCTGCTTTTAACGGAGTCTGGGGTCATAAGCCGAGTTTTGGTTTAATACCAACAACTGGCTACTTAGATTACGAAAATGGTGGTTTAAATGAAGCGGATATAAATGTGTTTGGACCAATAGCTCGGAGCGCTTCCGATCTGGATCTTCTGCTCGGCATTATGGTTCGTAGCAAGAAACCTTGGGTCGTTAAGCTACCTGACCCGCCGACCGATGTACGAAAATTGCGAATCGGTGCCTGGCTTGATGACGAGTTTTGTCCGGTTGACGCGCAGGTTCTTGAGACCGTTGATATAGCCGTCTCGGCTCTCGAAGCCGATGGCTTCCAGGTAGATCGTGAAGCTCGGCCAGCTATAGATCCTGAAGAAGCAGCAATGTTGGGTTTGTGGTTAGTGCAACGTGCCACTTCTCAAAGCACTCAAAGTAATGGCCCTGGGCATCGCATTTGGCTAGACCATCATGTTCGACGGGAAGAAATTCGAAAAGCTTGGGAACATTTCTTTTCTTCATACGATGCGATAATCCTTCCAGTATCTTTCGTGCCACCATTCCACCATCAACAGACTGGCGATTGGTCGAAGCGGACACTCATATGTAATGGGGAGGATAGACCCTATCGAGATGTAGCTAAGTGGACGACGATGGTTGGTATGGCGTATTTGCCATCTACGGTTCCGCCAATAGGAATTGGTGCGTCGGGCGTACCAATCGGATGTCAAGTAGTTGGGGCATATGGGCATGACCGCCTGACGATTTCTCTTGCTTCCCATATCGGGGCTTTAATGGGCGGTTTTAATGCCCCTCCACGCGCTTTGTAAGAAGCTCAACCTCTGCAATTGCTAGGTGCAGGTCATTGACGAGTTGGACTCTCGCCGGCTCTCCTTCGGAAGAAAGAAACACAAATTTCATTTCCTTGACTTGTTGTCCGGTTGTGGCCTCCACTGCAAAAGCATAAGCGGCGCCTTGAAGGCGGTATTGTGAAACCTTGTCTTCAGCCGTCAAATCAGTGATTTGATCTGTTTTGTAGTCGATAAGAATTAGCTCGTTAGTATCATCCTCTTGATACATCAGATCGATGTAACCCTCAAGAACAAGTCCATTAACTGGGGCAGCGACGTAGAGCTCTCGCCAATGGCGTTGCCTAGCAGCGGATTTAATTATTTCTGTTTCGAGAGCGGAAGTGACGAAAGCCTCTACCAGCTCAGATTGGTGGCTTATTGATTCGGCACCAGCTTGAGAAGCTGATAGGGCTGCAATATTTGTTCCTGTAGACAGATCTATGGTCTGAAGGACCCCGTGTACGGCTCGACCTAATGCGCTGCCATATCTGCCCTTTCTCCAGGGTATTTCCGACAAATCTTGCCTGTGTTTATTAAGCCCTTCTTCGTTTTGAGTAATTGGATGCTTTCTAGCTAGTCGAGCTATACCCGTAGGACTAATCGAACGGAGGTGGTTTGGCAGGCTGAGCGCTAATGTTCTGCGCGCCTCCCAATCTTTACGGCCAGGTCGGTGTGTCTGAATTTTCTCATGCTTTTTGATGAGTGGCTGTGCTGGTAACGGTGGAACAGTAAAAGTTATGTCTGTATGGCTAACGCAGCCATCACAAATTAATTCTGCGGCATTCATTTCGCCACGAAGTCTTTTACTTCGGTCGCTTCTATGAACGGAGATTATTAGATGGTCCGATGCTCGAGTGCAAGCTACGTATAGAAGCCGGATCCTCTCAGCTTGCTCGAGAGAATTTTTGTTCTTAAGCCAGTCAGAAAATCCTGATGATTCAACTCCTGTCTTGCAGCGAATCATGGGGCTAGAAGCCTCAGAGTTGAAACCGACCTGCAAACCCTGAGACCGGTTGCTCGCTCCAGCAAGGCCTGCCACTATTGTTATAGGAAATTCGAGGCCTTTTGCAGCGTGAATAGTCATTACTCTTACCGAGTCATTATCGGATTCAGGAAGCACACTTTCCACTGCTCTACTGTTTTTGTCTGCTTGTGAACTTGCCCAACGCAAAAACCTATGAAGAGTGCCGCTTGTTGCGTCACTCCAGGCTCTGGCTTGGTCGACAACGTAACGGAGCCGGCGCAAACTGTCGCGAGGTCTGTGACTAATCACTGCCTGCTCATAGAGTTGCCGGTCACTAATTAATTTCTCGATTAGCTCTGAAGGTGAGAGTAAAGTTCGAAGGGAATAAAGAGAAGCTAAGTGTCTAAGCCCCTTTAAGGTTATGTCTGCGGGGTCATCGGTAGGGGCTTCTGGGAGTTCAGCAAAATTCCAGCTTCCATCCCCATTGACTCGGTATCGGTAAAGATCATCGTCTCCACAACCATAGATAGGTGAACGCAAGGCGTTAATGGTGGCGAGAGAATCCGTTGGATCGTTAATTGCTCGCAAACACATGATTAGGTCCCGAATTTCTCGACTTCGCCAAATAAAGTTCGCAGACTCTAGCTGGTACGGAATACCATGTTGTGTAAATGCTTTCTCTAGCGAAGGTAGAGAACTTTTGCTTGGAACAAGTACTGCCATATCATTGAACTTCGCTGGAGCCCAGTCATTATTTCGTTGAACTGACCAGCCGTCCTGCTTTGCAGCAAGAATCGTGGCGGCAATATCTAAAGCCTCTGCGGCTCGAATGGCATCGATCTTATCTTTTTTGTGATGAGCCGATTGTCCAATCAAACCGACACCTGGACCATATGGCGCCGGATCTCTGAAAGGTACAAGGCTTTTGTATTCTGGCTGGGAACCAGCCGCATATTGGATCAAGTTATTAAATACTGAGTTCACCCATTCAATAATTGGTGTGACGCTGCGGAAGTTCGTAGATAATTCGGTGGCTTCAGTCGTGAACTTGTTACGTGCTTCAAGAAAGAGGCCGATATCCGCTCGACGAAATCGGTATATAGATTGTTTCGGATCACCTACAAAAAAGAGTCTGCCAGGTTCCACAGAAAGGCTCTGCCATGAGAGTGATGAATCGCCGGTAGGTGGAGAAGCTATAAGAACTGCTAATTCTATTTGAATGGGATCGGTGTCTTGGAACTCATCAAGAAGGAGGCGTTGGTATTTTGAGTGTAAGACAGACCGGACATCAGCTCCATGTAGTGGGTCACGAAGAGTATTTCGAGCTAACACGAGTAGGTCATGAAATTCGAGACAACCATTTACTCGCCGGTCGATAGCTGAGCGAAGAGTAAAGTCTGTGAGATAGGATAAAAAACGGTTTAAAATGGCGTCAACGAATTGCTGGTGTTGCTGTTGGAGAAGAGTCCGAAACTCTGAGTATTCAGCTCGAACGGCGTGAATATTATGCCAATTAGACTTTGACCCCACCCGATCGACTTTTTGGGTTAAGGGAGAAGATCCGGCTACTGCCTTATGTAAAATTTCTAGGCTGCTGGTGGCATCGAAGGCATTTTCTAAAGAACGGACAAGCTGGCTAACTTTGGTTAGTAACTTAACCATTGAGTCCTTAGCTGTATCTCCAAAGCAGTCATCGATTTGATTCATCATGGCATGACCTCGAATTATGAGATCCGAAAAATCATCTGTGGGTAAGTTCGGACAAGGAAACGGAGTGAGTAGGTCCCAGTTGGAATTCAGAGCCATTGCTATGTCAGTCAAATGCTGTACGGGTTTGAACTCGATAGCGTCCGCAAACAGAAGCGTTTCAGCCCAGTCTTCGTCCGCAAATAAGTCATCCAGAAGCCCTTCCATGCGATATTGAAATGCGACTTGACTATTGATCTCATCAACTGTTTCAAAGCGTGGCGGCAAGTTCGCTTCGACCGGGAACTCGGCAAGAATTCGACGAGCAAACCCATGAACTGTGGAGATAGCAGCTCCATCTAAGTCATTGAGCGCGTTTTCAAAACGTTCAAAGTTTTCATCGTTGGCGTTGGATCGAAGTTCTTCCAGTTGGATGCGAATTCGATGTTTAAGTTCTGTTGCTGCTTTCTCCGTGAAAGTTATAGCTGCAATGTTCCGGAGTGGAATGTTGCTTGGCGATGATACTAACGAGATAATTCTTTTGACTAATGAATGAGTTTTCCCAGAGCCGGCTCCCGCCTCAACGAAGAGAGTCTCATCAAGAGAACTATCTATCTGGCTTCTTTGAGCATCATCAAAAAGGGTGACTGTATCAGTCATTGTTTCCTTCAGCTAGCTTGAGATAGTCAACTAGCTCGATTGCTGAAGATTTAGTCTCCCATTGTTTCTGAAGATCACCGGTTCCGTAACCATCAGGATCGCAGTAAGCGCAGTCTATAAATTCGCCGTATGAAGTCACGTTGGATGGTCTAGCGGGAAAAACGCCTGACTCTATTCCGGTCACTATGGTTTCAATTACCGCATCGAATGTTTCGAGAAGCGTGTCGGATATTTTATACCCAATTTCTTTCCACTTACCTTTTGCCTCGCTAGTAAACCAGTAGCTGACATCTGTCATCGTTTGCGGGTTAGGGAATATCTCACGAGCTGCTAACCCATAGATAGGCAATTGAAGCTTAGTTCCTCTCAGAGTTGGATCCTGTTCGCTTAGACCCTTGAAATCATCTGGTTTACCAGTTTTGTAGTCAATGACAATTAGATTCCCGTCTGGTTTTTGCTCGACCCGATCGGCGCTTCCGCGAAATGATACTTTTTTACCTGAAGGCAGAAGCCGGTGGATTGGGTGGCCTTCACCGAACTTAAATTCTGATGCGATGATGGTTCCAATCTGTCTTCTTTTTGTATCGTTTTTTAGAAGTTTTTGGAGGTCGTTAAGTATGGCTTCTCTATCGCGTGGCCAAAAAACTGGCCTTCCAGTAAGTCCTTTATCTTCTAGATCCTGAGCTGCTTGACTACCAATTTGACGCATTCGCGTAAACTCTGAATCTGAAAAATTATGGTGGGTGAGGCTGGGAGATTGCTGATTAATGAGTTCTTGGAAAAAAGAATCAGCTGCCTCGTGAATTAGAGCCCCGCGATCCAATGCCGTAATGCGGAGTTCTGTTTCTGGGTGAGTAGTTTCTGTTATTCCGAGGATGTGGCGCAAAAAATAGCTATGAGGACATTTTGCCCAAGCTTCGAGACGAGTTGCAGAGATTATGTTGACACGAACTCCTTCCGGAGTAACTACGCCAGAGAGATTGCCGTCAAATCTAGTGAATTGAGCAGATTCGCGAGCCATCGTCAATCGTCGACTTTTTTCAAAAGGACTAAGCAGCTCTAAATTGTGAGCAGCTACGTCGCCGGCTTCTTGTTTTAACGATAGAAGCTCCGCAAGATTGTGCTCATTTACTGTGGCTGGAAAGGTTGAATTTTGTATGCCAGAGATAAAAGAAGGTATGAACTCTGCCCAATTTTCTGAATCTTCTGTAAAGGCTAGATCTAGATTCGAGTTACCGAGCTGAAGAGCCGAATCAATAACCCATCTCGATGGGTGCCGTTCGCCGTTACGGCGAAGATCACCTCTAGGGAAAGAGAGACTGCGGTATGGGGCAGTTGCTAAGCATGAAAGAAAATTTCGATGATCTTTATGTAAGTCTTGGCTTCGCATCGGAAGAGCCTCGCCCAACAACTGTCTTTGCTGGTCGGCGAGCAAACCTTCGGTGCCTTGATTTGTTGGGAATACGCCTTCAGCCATTCCGAGCACGTGAACATAATCAAAATCGAAGCCTAGAGTTTGGTTAATTTTGCCGACAAAGACGCCATCGCCCATTGTTCCCACACGAGTAGTCGTTTGATCTAATTCGAGCTCTAAAGTTCTCTGGAAAACGTCTCGAGTGACCGATGCTTCGATATTTTCCAAATCGCGAAGCCTAGAAAGAATACCATATATCAATTCGGCAGAACGTAGCTCAGGCTCTGGTAACTGAGTGACGCCGTACGGACCTATATAACGATCTAAAAGTTGTTGAAGCCAGATACACGCTGAGCGCCAACCTGGAACTAATTTTTTAAAGTTAACTTGATCTGAGAGTTCAAGAACGAATTGAAGTAAGGCATCAGCTTCGTCACCCGCAGTCTGGTTCTCTTCCACTATCGGATTTTCGGGGTCTCTATTTTTGAGGCGTTCTGATCTTTTTAGGGCTTCGTCACGATGGCTAGCCAAAGCAGTAGTCCAATTATGAATGCCTGCGACTACGCCTGCTGCTCTTGTTCTGCGTGCCCAAGCGACATCTGGAATGAGTGCCGACGAATCTAGATTTAGGCGAATTGGAGCGCTTGAAAGAAGATCGAGAATGTCGTCTCGTCGAAACTCCTGATCTGAAATAGAAAGAAGACCAAGAGCAAATTTTCCAATCACGGATTCACTTAACCGGCGGGAACTGGACCCATTCCATCGAATCCCAGTCAGATTGAAGCGTTCATGAAGCAGTCGGCGGTAAGGCTCTTCGTGTGGGTAAACCACCGCTATCCGGTCAGGCGGTACTCCTTGATCTAATTGAGCAAGGACAGTTCGGACTACAAATCGAGTCTCATCATCCGGATCAGTAGTAGAGATAATGTGTTGAGCAACAGGAGGAGTTGCAGAAATGTTGGGGAGTTCAGCTTCCAGCAAATCGCAAGTTCGTCGTGCGTCTCTGTCAGCTTTGTGAGCGCCAGTCATTCCGATTAGTACAGAGACTTTAGATCGGGAGCCAAGAGACTTAATTAGATCTGCAGCTAAGGCGCCAAGTTCTTGCGGCAGAAAAACTATTATCTCGCCATCAAGATTAGCCTCGTCGCTATTTACCAGTTGGCTAGCAGTGGTAAGTAGATCAAACTCGTCGTACCATTCTTTGCAAAGAGAAGCAGCCACTAGTCTATGTAATTTAACTATTTCGGAAGTTCGAAAGTTTGAGGCGGCTAACTTGTCGAGCTGATCGGCGTTAAGATCTCGCAGCTCGCGATGAATATTTACCAAAGCACGTTCTGTTGCACTGTGTTGCGTGACATTAGCGAACATTCCGGGCTGATTAGCTAGGGCGTTACGCACAGCAGCAGCAACTATCGCATTGCTTACGGGTTTACGTCCGCTAGAAGTGAGAGCTGCGGAGGCCAATCTCTCGGCCAAATGAAACGGTGTTAAAAAATCTACGGCAATAATACCGGCACCGAGCTTGTAAGTCGGACCATGTTGGCCAGTGGCAAGCTGACGGCGTATAGAAACTGACGCGTAGTTACTAGGAACTAAAACAGTAACTGAAGTGAGCGGGTCAAGTTGTTTAGCTTCGGCAATACATTTTGACAGTTGCTCTGAAGCATTTTTGCCGAAGGGAACAGCTTGAACTGTAATCACATATGAAAGATTAGCTCGGGGGTGACCATTTAAAACGAACCTGCTTTATAACTTTGCTCATAAAAGGCCTAATTCCTGCCCCAGCTTGTAGCTGTCTTATTCGGTGAGCCATTCATGTTCCCGCAAGGCGCTCTACAACTGGAGCGAGGTTATGGATTTCAGTGGAAGGAAAAACAATGTAGCTAACACCATAAATTTCTCTTCGATGTTGAAGTTGCTCACAGACGTCGTTTACGGTCCCTGCGAGAACTAGTGGAATCTCGCGTGCTTGCTGCGGAGTAACTCCAAAAACAGGAGCTAAAGTTTCAAATAGATCATCAGCTTCTTTGCTGGTTCGAGTAATGCTTACCATAAAAGTGTTGATCTGGAGCTCAAGGTCTGCGAACCGATCTCCTGCTGCCTCCTCTACCCAAGTTCGCCGTTCGATAAATTTTTCAGCTAACGCCGACTGAGCCGTGTTAGCGCCTATTTCGCCGCTGTGCAGGGATGCATTCAAGCCAACGATATTTGCCCTTTGGGCCGCTTCTGTTAGTACTTTTTTACCCCCACCACCGATAATTAATGGGGGACCTTTTTTGTTATAAGGCAGAGGAAAACCTGTGGCCTCTTTTATCTGATAGTGGTCGCCGGTGAATGTAAAAACCTCTCCAGACCAAAGCATTTGAATTATTTGTATCGCTTCAATCATCCGACTTATTCGAACGCCTGGCTTGTCATAAGGTATTCCGGCAGTTAGGTAGTCGGTCTCCATCCAACCGGCGCCAATACCGAATTCGACCCTTCCTTCGGCTGCAAGATCCAGAGTTGCGAGTTCTTTGGCAAGAACTAACGGATGCCGGTAGTCAACGTCATATACGAGTGAACCAACGTTGAGGGTTTCGGTAGCTTCAGCAGCAATAGCAAGTGCAACTGTTGGCGACCATTGCTCATCGAAGTGGTCTGGACAGAAGACAGTGCTGTAGCCGAGGGCTTCTATTTCTTTAGCTATAGAACGATACTCAGCTCCATTAGCGGCCGATGGAAGTTGAATTCCAAAACGAAAATGTTTCACCTGATAACCATAACTTGAGATAGATGAAACTCGCCGTATGTGAGGTGGTTCTGTTCAGTTGCTAGTCCTTCGTACGTAACTAACCGTTCAATCAAGTGAAGCTGGAAATGTACGTTTTGTTTTTTAAAAAGAATGATCAAAAACTCTTTCCCGACGTGGGTTTTGGCTATTTCGTTAATCTGGTTGTAGCCACGATGAATCATGATTACTACTTAACTAGATTTTTAATAATTCGAGAGTTGACTAACTACTGCCAGGGACTACTACACGTTGGGCTTTGGAACGAGAAGCTTGCCGTTCGCAGTAGGCGCAAGAAAATATTTTGATCAGCGATAGTACACCAGTAGTTGTTAACAGCCAGTAACTGAGATGAGTGTCGCCTAAGGTACGAGCCGTGACAGATAAATTTGTTTTGGAAACGACCTATGTGGAGCCGAAAAATATGCCGTCGGCTCTTTTTGCAGAAAAAGCTTTAGGAGTGATAGCAACCGATCTGACTCGTGGGCCTTGGAGCCACGGAGTTATGCATGGCGGACCTATATGCGGTTTATTAAGTTGGGTAGTTGAAACTGCACTGAATAGAACTGATTTAATATGCACTCGTTTGACTGTCGAAATTCTCTCAGGGGTAGCAGTAAGTAGCTTAGAAGTATCTTCTCAGCTAGTTAAAAATGGCAGGAAGACAGCAGTCGTTGATGGCCAAATTCGCGAACACGGTAAATTGGTGGCTCGAGCATCTTCGCAGTGGTTAGCGCCATCTGAAATAAGTTCTGTAAGCGAAAACGGAGTGCCAGATATACCGGCAATTCGTGCTGACCCGGGATCCCATCCTGACATGGAGTACCCACGACCTGGTTTCAACGCTGACGCTATCGATATGCGAGTTATCGAAGGGTCGACTGAAGAGCCAGGCCCAGGGCGAATATGGATTCGTTTAGATTGCCCATTAATAGATGGCCAAGAGACAAGTCCTTTCCAACGGATCTCTACTCTCTCAGATTTAGGTGCAGCTGTTGGCTGGGAAAATTCTTACAGCGGAGGCACATATATAAATACTGATGTGACACTGCAAATGTTCAGGGAGCCGAAAGGTGAATGGGTTTTTTTTGAGTCACACGTTGAAAAAACATACCAAGGGATCGCTTGTTGTTATTCAAATATATCCGATGAAAGAGGCTTACTTGGTTGGGTAATGCAAAGTCAGATTGAAGCGCCAGAAGACATTACGTTTTGAATACGAATTTTAGTGACCTCAGGAACTTTCGCTTATGAAACCACTTTCTATAAGGTTTTGAATTTGGATTTCGGTCATCCCAATTTCTCTGAGTATCTCCCGAGTGTGTTCACCCAGGGTAGGTGCTGGTCCCTTTGGTCCAACATCGGCAGTCTTAAACCGAATCGGTGCAGCAACGGTTTTGTATTCTCCCAGCTGCGGGTTACTTATTTTTGGAAATATTCCAAGTTCTTGAGCGTGTGGGTCTTGAACCACCTCATGTAGAGCTAAGACTGGTCCCCAAATAATTCCTTCTGCATCAAATATTGTTCCCCATTCGTCTCGCGTTCGATGTGACAGAGCTTCATCAATTCCTTTCACCAGTTCTGGCATGTTGCGAAAGCGTCCCTTGACATCTTGAAGTCTCTGGTCCTCAAGAAAATCTTCCCTGCCAATAACTTGGCACCATTTAATCCAAGCCTTTTCTTCGGGCATATTGAGAACAATCCATTTACCATCTCCACATGGATAACGATTAGCCGTCGGAATAATCATATTTTCACGAGCTCGAGGTCGGAGCGGAGCCTTATCCATAGCGGTAATTGCGTAATCGGTTGCCTGTGTCCAGATAGCGGTTTCGTAGAGAGAAGTTTCAATTACCTGTGGTGTATTCGTTTTTTCGGCAAGACGGAGGGCTGCGAGGATTCCTCCGACGAAAGCTAAGCCGGTTGTGTGGTCACCCTGAGCCGGACGGGCCATAGGCACCGGACCATCTTCTCCTTCTCGCATAGCATCATAAATGCCAGATCTGCCAAAAAACGCGGTGACGTCATAACCGGGTCGCCATGCTTCGGGACCGGTCGTGCCATACCCCGTAAGAGTTGCGTGAACGATAGATGAATTCAATGTCGTTACTGTTGCGGGGTCGAGTTTGAATCGTTGTTGCCGGTGAGCAAGGAGATTACACATGAATACATCCGCATCAGCAACAAGTTCATGAACAACTTGAATTCCTAAATCAGAATCAAGATCAATTGCGATTGACCGTTTGCCTCGATTAGAGACATCGAATTGAAAGTCATATTCTTTCATATTGCCAGGTAATTTGGCTGGCCGACCCATGCCTCGCATTGGGTCGCCTTGAAGGGGTTCGACTTTAATAAGGTTGGCTCCAAGATCAGCTAAAATTGCCCCAGCGCTTGGGGAGGCCATCCAGTTGTCTATCTCAATAATTGTGACGCCTTCAAGTGGTGTGGTCAAAGTTACTCCCCATCTATGGACAAGAGGATAGTTTGATGCCACTGAATAGGTAATGATTTAGGCACGAGATCAATCCTGTGGTTACTCTGCATTGTATGGATATTAAGGACAAGGTAGCGATAGTTACAGGTGCAGGTAGCGGAATCGGGAAAGCAATAGTTGAACGATTCCACGATGAAGGGGCTAGAGCTATCGTCGTCGTAGATCGAGATGGCGATGGAGCTCAAAAAGTTGCTGCTTCAGTTGGCGCACGAGCAGTAGCTCTCGATGTCACTGATGAGCAGGCGATAGCAAAACTAGTTGCGGAAACCGTCGACGAAAATGGCTGCCTTGATATTTTTGTTTCAAATGCCGGTTACGTAACGCAGGGCGGCTTAGAAGTTGAAAATCAAGAGATACAAAGAATGTGGGAAGTTCACGTGATGGCTCACATCTATGCGGCTCGATCGGCAGTTCCTGTGATGGTGGCTAACGGAGGAGGATACCTGTTGAATACGGCCTCAGCGGCCGGTCTGCTTACTCAGCTGGGTTCAATGCAATATGCGATTACCAAAGCAGCAGCAGTCTCATTAGGTGAGTTTCTTGCGATTACTTACGGTGAGAAGGGCATTAAAGTTTCAATGTTGTGTCCGCAAGCTGTCGAGACAAATATCTTAAAAAATAGTCCAGATAAGTTAGATCAGGGAAATGGAACTCCGGGAGCGGCTGCCGGCGATGGTGTTCTTCAACCTGAAGAGTTAGCTGAAACTGTTATCCAATGTATGAAAGACGAGCGGTTTCTGGTACTCCCGCATCCAGAAGTTCAGACATACAGAGAGAGAAAAGCTGCGGATACTGACCGATGGATTGTTGGGATGCAACGATTTCAGAGCCGTTTATTTTCTCAAAGTGATGTGACGCCAGCCGACTGGCTGTTGGGGTAAAAATTTATGTATCCAATGGAGCCTGAAGGAGTTGAACTTCATCACCGCAGCTATGAAATTCGCGCTTATCGCATCAAACCAGGCGAACTACTACTTCGCGGAAAGGTTACGGATCAGAAACCACCTGGAGTTTATTTCGAAAATGATTTGGAGCCCCTTGAA
>MDSW01186748.1_pt1 | contig 17526 bp, 16 predicted proteins | sample 811171 | NCBI WGS metagenome assembly MDSW01 (sample SAMN05326641, study PRJNA326480) | marine metagenome | isolation source: seawater | place: Atlantic Ocean: North West | collected 2012
AAGACCATTTTAATTTTAAATTAGACATCTTTCTTGCCAAAAGAGCTGTCAATATCATTCCACTTAAACAATCATTAGCCATTGATGGATGACAAATATATGTCGATATTAGTATTTCTTTTTTTGACTCGCCTTTTATCAAATATTCTCCGTAAACAAGCGCTCCATTTTTGTCGAATTCAGTGTCAATCTTTACACTGAAAGGACCATTTGAATTTTTAAGTTCATTATATTGCTTTTGATTTACGCAGAATGCCCAATTGGGATCATAATATGAAGTTCTGTAAGGAATTGCATCAGGAAGTTTTGTATGTGTAATTAGTTTATCTTTTAAACTATTCCAATTCATTTTTTTATTGCAGGGAATGCTATAACTCATTAGATGCAAATTATTATTCCTTAAAGATATAATTTTTTTCCCATTTGAGTCCTTTATATATGCATCTTTTGCATTCCATTCGGGAGGTATAATCCAATCGTAAACTTTTGTTCCAGATTTAATGCTCTTAATTTTGAGTGGAATAATATTTTTTAAAATTTTAAGTGATCTTCGATTTGGCTTGCCTGTTATACTTCTGTTTAACGGAAACAAATCTTTTAAATATTTATCAATTTCTATTTTCATTTTTGTATTTTAAAAATACCTTATTTAGTTTTTCGTCTGGTATAGGCCTGTAATATTGCCCCCCTATTTCAGAAAAAAAATTATTTTTTTTATTTTCTTTCAATTTTCTTATTGACCTAATTATGCTTTCAACTGAGTCTAGATAAACTTTTATTCTGATATCTTGATAACTGTCATTTGCTTCAATTTCAATTTGATTCTTATATATAATTGGCCCTGAGTCGATTTCTTCTGTCATTAAATGACAGGTATTGCCTACAGGATCATTGTTATAAAGTGCCCATTCAACACATGTGCAACCTCGATAGTCAGGTAAAATGCCTGGATGACAATTTAATATACCTATAGTAGGAGAATTAATAATAGGTCCTCTTAAAATTCTTGGAGTTCCCAAATTTATAAGTAAATCTATTCCTCTTTTTTCTACTATTGTTGCAGTTTCCTCATCATTATGATTTTTAACAAAGAATAGTTTTCTATCATTTGTTTTGCTTACTTTTAAAGTTTGAATTCTGTTAGAAGTTCTTTCGATCCAAAGATTCATGTCTTTTTGAGAGAAATTTTTTTCATCAATAATCGCACTATCTATTTGAATTTTTTTTTCAATTTTACTCAAGAAGAAGCCAAAGAAAGGATGATTTTTAGAAGTTAAAATTGAGATTTTCATTATTTACTCAAATTTAAGAAATATCTTTATAGGTAATGATAGTATCTTTTAAAAGATTTCTCTTTATTCTTTTTCCTATAATATTTTTAATTTTCGTTGGTGGAATTCCAGTGCCTGGTCTTTTGGCAACTAGATCATTGGTTTTCAAGACATGACCTTTTTTTAAATCATCTTTTATTACTATACTTCTTCGGGCAAATTTTCTAGTTTTACTCTCACAATTCAAAACAATTTTTTTATTCTTACCAATAGATGATAAAAGTTCATCAGTTTCTAATCTTAGTTTTTTTAATTCTTTTTCATTAAGTGAAATAGCATGATCAGCTGATTTTTTTAGCGACTTATCATATGTAAAGTGTTTCTCAATAGCCCTTACACCATACAACACAGAAGCTGATGGAACTAAGGTGCCAAGAGTGTGATCGCTTAAACCAAGTAAGTATTTGAAATTTTCTTTAAGATCTTTTAGGGCTCCTAAATTAGCATCTTGAACTTTAGTTGGGTAACATAATGTACAGTGCATGATACATATTTTTTTATTTCCAAAGCCTTCAATATATTTAACAGCATCTTTAACTTCTTGGAGATTTGATGCACCAGTTGATAGAAGAATGGGTAATTTTTTTAAAGCAATTTTCTTTAATAATGGAAAATTAGTTATATCGCATGAAGCAACTTTAAAACCCTTCATTCCTAGATCGTATAACATATCAACTGACTCTTCATCGAATGGCGTGGACATGAATTCAATTTTATATTTATCACAGAGCAATTTTAATTTTCTGTAGTCTTCTTTTTCAAAAGAATCCAGATTACTATATGAGTCATGTTGCGTTCCATTTTTGACTTTTTCTCCATCCCAAGACCAAAATCTTGGTGACTTTCTAATAACCAGCTTATCAGCTTTATAGGTCTGAAATTTAATGATGTCTGCTCCAGCTTTTTTGGCAGAGGCAATCAATTTCTCAGCCATACGCATATTGCCGTTGTGATTAACTCCAGCTTCAGCAATGATTACACACCTTGAAGAGTCAAAATCAACTCTTCCAATTTTAAAATATCTCATAATCTATTTTGCATTTATTTTGTTGATATAGAATTGCCTATCTCCAGTTTTACTTAGATTTTTTTCATGTATATAATATCTATACAAGGGAATTGGCAAATAGAATGATTTATGTTTTTTCTCATGCAGTCTTTTAATTAAATCATAATCCTCGCCTTCTCTTAAATCTTTTCCATAATTACCTATATCTCTTATAATTTCTGTCCTAAACATAACTCCAGCTCCATGATTTCTTAATTTATCTTCTGAATCTAATTGTACTTTTTCTTCCTTAAATCCGTTTCTATCAACTCTTATATGATCACAATATACAAAAGATATTTTTTTGTTTTCTCTTAAAATATTAGACATAATTTCTGTTGCAAGTCTTCCAAGGTAATCATCAGAATCAACTCTTATAAACAATTTACCTTTTGCTTTTTTTACCGCTAAGTTAGAACAGTATCCAACACCCATATTTTTTTTATTTTTGTAAAGTCTAATTTTATCTCGGTAGTTTTTCAAAAATTCAAGTGAATTGTCAGTCGAACAATCATCAATCACAATTATCTCTATTTTTTGGTTAAATGTTGAAATTTGTTCAAGACACGATCTTATAGATCTATCTAAGAATTCTACTCTATTATAGTTAGTAATAGCAATCGTTACATCACAATCAAATTTTATGTCTTTAAATGTCATTAAGTTTATTTTAATTTTTCTAATTGATCCCAGACTTTATTAAATGCTTTTATTACTTTTTGAACTTCATTATCATTAAATTCATAATCGCAAATAGGAATCTTAAGAAAAGTTTTATCATTAAGATTTTCTGCTACAGGACAAATTCCCTTTTCATAAGAAACATTACCTCTATAAAATTCTGAGTTCCATGGAAAACCTTTAGTTCCATATGCAATTCTTGTCTGATACATAGGCAATAAATGAAGGTTCGCATAACAATTTACTATTGGCACTCCCTCAATTTTTAGGGCTTCATATACTTTATCTCTATGTATGCCTGTTTTAGTTTCGTCATAGGTTAAGCCATAAACATAAAACGAATGAGTAAATCCATCTTTTATAATTGGAGTTTTTAATCCAGCTAAGTCAGAAAGTCCATTAGATAAAATATTTGCTATCTCAACTCTTCTTGAAACTAAATTATCTAACTTTTTAAATTGCTCTATTCCAATTGCTGCTTCTATTTCCCCTAATCTAAAATTGTATCCAATAATATTTGAAATATCTTTTACCCCTTTGCCCTCAACAACTGCTTCACCATGATTTCTAATTAATTGCATTCTTTCAGCATAATTATCGTCATTAGTAATTAAAATTCCACCCTCTCCTGTTTGGATGTGTTTATGATAATTTAAACTAAAGCCTCCAATATCTGAGATAGTTCCAGCAAATTTACTATTTTCTTTTGCAAGGGGCGCTTGAGCTGTATCTGATATTACCTTTAAATTTTTTTCTCCAGCAATTTTCATAATCCGCTCCATATCTGCGGGATGACCAAAAATATCAGGAACCATTATAGCTTTTGTATATTCAGTGATATTTTTCTTTATTGATTCAGGGTCAAGATTAAATGTATCAGACTCAATATCACAAAATACTGGTATTCCACACCAATGCAATATTGCTGTTGCTGAAGCACACATTGTCCAAGGGCTAACAATTACTTCGTCGCCAGGCTCAATACCTAAAGCTCCAACCGCGCAAATAAGCCCCGAAGTCCAAGAGTTCACAGTAATAGCATGTTTAACTGAATAGAATTCTTTTATTGCACTTTCAAACTCTCTTACCTTAGTTCCACCATAAAAGCTGCCGACGTTAGGTATATCTTTCCAATCACCAAGAAAAGGCGAGAGTGCACCTGTTTTTAAAACATCAGTTGCAGCTTTTAATTCCTCATCACCAATACTTTTATATCTATTCAGAGGTCCGTTAAAAACAGGATCACCACCAAATAGAGCTAATTTTTCCATGAAGATATAGTAACTGCAATTATACTTAAATCAATCCAATTCACAATTAATACTATTTGATATTTTTTAACATCAGATCAATTACTCCACTGTTATCTGCTGGCGAAATAATTTTTTTTGAACTGCCATTTAGATATTGATATATCATATCCAATGCATTCTTAATCAATAACGTATTATTAATTTTTTTTACCTTTACTTTTTTAAAAACTCTTGTCTTAAAATAGTTTTTATGGGGAATAATTTTATATTCTTGATATTCGTCGTCTGGTTGTACTCTAATTCTACCTGATGAACCTATGATGTCTATTTCCTCATTGCCCAAATAATCTATGTCCAAACCATTTAACTTTACATTCATATTGGAATTATAATTCATTCTAAGATCTATTGTTTTATCACCCTTAAAACTCTTAGAGGGTTTGATTGAGTCAATTTCTATTGATTTTGGAATGCCAAAGTACCATAAGGATAAGTCTAAGAGGTGAATTGCATTATGAATAAAACCCCTACTATACTGCATATTAACGCTTTCAATATTTCCTAAATGATTATTCTTCAATAAGTCATTTATGTAATTAAATGTAGGACTGAAGCGTCTCGAAAAGTTAACTGATAAAGGTACTTGTTTTTTTTTATATTTACTTATAATTTTTTTTATTTCAGCTGAAGTATTAGCAAGAGGTTTCTCAGTAAATACAAACTTCGGGTTGTAATTTACAATACTCATTAAAATTTCATAATGACTAGGGTCATTTGTAGCCACAATAACCAAATCTAGATTATGCTCTCTCATCATTTTATCATAAGAAAAATATGCAGGTATCTTATATTTTTTGCTTATTTCTGTTCGAATACTTTTTTTTATATCTACTACAGCAACTAGCTTAAATTTCTTATGCTTTCTAATTGACTGGAAATAACTATAAGTTCCTTTATTGAGATTTTTATCATTAAGATATCCAATTTTCCCACAGCCAATCAATCCAACACTATAAGTCATCATTTAATCCTGAAGGTATTCTATGTGTGATATTGATGTTTTTATTTGAGATATCTGGATTTTTTTCCATATAATTGTAAATGTCTTCTAATTTAAAGGTGTAAAGACTATCCTTAAAATTTTCACATATGTTACTGATTACGTACAAATCATCTTCAGTATCAAGAGTCAGTCGGTAATTATTTTTATTATTCCATCTTTCTGGAAAATTTAAGTTCTTAATCTTGTAAGTATTTTTTCCAGTTCTATAAAAATATAATGTAGGATGCTCTCTATCTTCTGGATCATTTGTTTTTTTTGCAATATTTATCAAATCCCTTTTTTTAAATAGTGATATATCCATTCCTAAGGGTAGATAATGATTCCTCATATTCATGAGGCCATTATTTGTTACAAAATCAAAATCACTTTTAAGGTAATGGTCAGCCATATAATCAATGATATTTGAGTCAATTATTGGATTATCTCCAGTTAGTTGAATAATATGCTCTTCTGGAAAATTTTGTATTGCCCCTACCAGTCGTCCTAAAACATCATTTTCACTGCCCCTATAATATTTAACTTTTAGATTTTTTGCCAACTCAACTATTGGATCGTCTTCTTTGTTCAATGTTGTTGCAATAATAATTTTATCAACATACTTGGATCTTTGGATTCTTTTTATCAATATTTCTAGAACATATTTATTTTGAATTTTAGTCAAAACTTTGCCTGGCAATCTAGATGAAGTCATTCTTGCTTCAATTGTAGTAAGAAAATTATTATCTCTCATAACTTAATATCTTCTAATGTCTCATTATTAATATTATAAATTTGATCACAAAATTTAAGCACCTCAGTATTATGGGATACTATGATAATTGTTTTATGTTTTTTTAAATATTGTAAATAATCAATAATTTCTGACTCAGTTGACTGATCTAAAGAACTTGTTGGTTCATCAAAAATCAAAACATCTCTATTAAAATAAAAAGCTCTTGCTATAGCTATTCTTTGTCTCTGACCTCCAGAAATACTGATTCCCCTTTCGCCCACACTGCTTTGAAATTTTAAAGGAAGCTCATCAATAAAATCAAATATTTTAGATTTTTTTGCTGACTCAATTAATTTTTCAGAGTCAACTTCAGATTCATTAACTCCTAGTGCAATGTTTGCAGAAATTGAATTATTTATTAAAAATATTTCTTGTGGCAAGTATGCAATCTGATCTCTAAAATTTGATAAATAAGAATCTAAACTTTTATTATTAAATAATATTTCACCACTTTTAGGGACTGCTAATCCTAACATAAGGTTAATCAGAGAAGTTTTTCCTGATCCAGATGGACCAACAATAGCAGTAGCACAGTTTTTCTCAATTTTTAAATTTATATCTTTTAAAAAATTATATTCATTATACCCAAAGTAGACTGAATTAAATGTTAAACTTTGAAAATTTTCATATGATTTTTTTGCAATGCCTGCTTGTTTTAAATTTGAATATTCTTCAATAAATTTATAGTCAGTAATTATTTTATTGATTGCTGCTTCACTATAATCAAATGTACCAATATGTCTGATAATCTGGTAAGCCATAGGAGCTAAACGAATCGAAGCAAGGGCAAAAATACTTAATGTAGGAATTAATTCTAATGTTGATAATTGATTTAGTTGAGCAAAAACAACCATTCCAACTATAAAAATTACTACCGCCAATTCAAAAATAAATCTTGGTGTCAATAAAGTGATTTGTTGTCTGATATCACTTTTAGCAATTTGCATAGAATTACTAGAAATACTATTCTCAAAATAATTAAATGAATTTAAAATTTTTAATTCTTTAAATCCTAAAAAGAATTCATTTATTGATTGATATAATTTTTTATAACTATTTGTTAATCTCTCTCCATATATCTTCAATCTATAAACAAAAAATATTCTATATAGTATTAATATAATTAATGCACCCAGTGCCATAAAAATAACAAAAGTTCCATTAACAAAAAAAAGAAAGAATATAATTGTTATAGAAGTTACAATATCGCCAGCAAATTGTAATGCTGAAGCTAGTGCCGCTCCATAGCTTTTCACATAATTTCCCATAGTTGCAGCAAATTCAGAAGTGTCACGATTAACAATATGTTTGAATGGAATATTTTCATACGCTGACATTAAGTTCATCCTTAAATATGTTTGAGAAAAATGTGAAAATTTTATTATCTCACTATGTATAAAAACTGAAAATAGTGCTTTAAAAATGAATAATGCAACAAGTAATAAACCTGTAGAAATTATTAGATCCTCAATATTAATGAGAGACTGCCAATATTGAAGGGTAAAAGATAAATAAACATTAGTTATAAGAGACTGATCAATTATATAAGCTACATAAGATCCAATAACTCCAAGACTAAGTAAGTCAATACAAGTAGATACAATATATAATCCAATGATATAAAAAATTTTAATCTTACTACTTTTTGTAAGAAATAATAATTTTTGAAAGAAAGATTTATTTTCTGACATACTTATAAGCCATCATAAAACCAATTGTGAGAAATATATAAACATTTACACGATTACTAAAGACTGAAAGATGCGGCATTATAGGCCACAATTGAACAAAAATTGATACTAATAAGCATATAGCATAGTCAGAGTATAGATATTTTCTTTTAACTATTATTCCATAGAAATGTTTCAACAACTTAATGGTAATATAAAAAAATAAGATAACTAGAGGAATGGTTCCTATTATGCCAGTTTCAGCAAGTAACTGAATATATATATTATGTGGGTGAGTGCTACAGCTTTTTTCTTCATCCCATTCTGTTATTACATCTCTATACCCAAAAGAGTCTTTTGCATATTTTTCGTCAGAACATTTTAGTCTATAAATCTTTGGTCCAACGCCAAAAACTTTATTATCTAGAAACATATTAATTGCAGACTCATATAGTAAGTCATGCTCAGGAGAAAACGTTACTCCCCAATTAGTTTGATTAAGTGTCTGTATAACCATCCTTTGCTGAATAAGGTTACTAGTATTTAATATTAAAAATATAATAATGCCTGATAAAATAATTGTTATCAGTCTCACAATTTTCCATTTAGAAATAAGTACTAAAACTGCAATTGTGAAGGCTGTTAAGATGAAAAACGAAGTTCTTTCTCCACTTAGAAATATAACTATATCTGATGCCAAGAGCACAAACATCATAATTCCAATATGGAAACGTGATCTTGGAAAAAATAATATTGCAATTGCAAGAAGAATAGGAACAAGTCTTGCTAAATAATGACCAAAGAATTTTGAACCATCTAAAAGACTCAATCTAAAGCCATCATAGCTATTACCGATAATATTTTTTCCAAAAAAATACTGAATATATCCGTCGATTAGTACTAATAAAATTGCAAACAAAAGAAAATAATAAAATTTTACTATGAACTTACTATCATTTTTTATTAGAAACATAATAGAATAAACAAAAACACCAAATCTAAAAAAAAATAACGAAGACTCAAGTGACAAATATGGGTCATCACTAAAAATAGATAATGTGATTAAATATAAACACCAAATAAAAAAAATTTTTCCAAAAATGTCCAGTTCAGTTAATTTGATCTCTTTTTTAATATACTTTTGAATCAAGAAAAATATACATACTAGCGATAGCGCTAAATCAGGTAGCATGGAACCTGAAATCAATAAAAAGGGCAGAGATAAAAGTAAATACTCCTGTGCTCGTGATAAGTGACTTAACATTTTTTTTTATGATGTTTATATAGTAAAAAAGAAAATTTAAAACAGTTTCATATTACTAAGTATGCTAAGTTTAATTTGAGCTAGGATTTTTAGTAAATAAATTTATTTTATTTTAAAAAGATGTTGGAATTATGAATATTTCCTAACTAAAAAATAGTATATATTATTAACTTACAAAAATGAAAAGTAAATCTCTTATACTTCTTCCAACTCTTAACGAATTTAAGAATCTTAAAAATTTATATTCTGAGATTAAAAAATTAAATCTGAATATGGATATACTATTGATTGATGATGGCTCAACTGACGGTACGTTAGATGTTATTCAAGAAATAGTTAATGATAATCCAAATTCTAACCATAAAATTTTAAGAAGTGAGAGGCTAGGCATAGGATCTGCTCATATTTTAGGTATAAATTGGTGCTATGATAGAGAATACGATTTTATAATTACTATGGACACTGATTATGCTCATGATCCAAAGTATATTTTAGATTTAATTAAGTTCAGAGAAGAATATGATCTTGTTTTAGGATCGCGATTTTTGTTAAAAGCAGGAACTCCACAATGGTCGATTTTTCGAAAAATTTTATCAAGAGGTTCACATTTAGTGAGTTTTATCCTTTACAAACATAACTTCGACTCAACAAATTCATTCAGATGCTATAATTTAAAATCAATCAATAGAAATTTTCTAAAATATTGTAATTATTCACATTATGAATATTTTCTTACATCAATCACTATTCTAAATAGCAAAAAATATAAGATAAAACAATTTCCTATGGTAATTAAAGGACGTCAAGATGGAAAATCTAAAATGAATTTAAAGCATATTGCTCGATCAATTTTTTTTACTTTTTATTTTTACTTAAAATTAACTTTAATTAAAAGGAAAAATTAATTTTTTAATCTAGGGTATTCATTAATATCGATACCCTTTTCTTTTAAATCATGTATCAGCATTATTTTAATTAATTCATTAAAATTTGTCTTAGGTTGCCATTTCAGTTTCTTTTTTGCATAATTAAAATTTCCTTGCAATCGATGAAGCTCTTGCGGTCTATGGTATAAGCTCGAGACCCTAATAAGTGGATTATTATTCTGATCTAAACCTACTTCTTTTAGTCCTTTTCCCTTCCATCTAATTGAAATATTGCAATACCAAAAGGCCTTAACAATGAATTGCCGTACTGAATAACATTTATTTGTAGATATTACAAAATTCTCAGCTTCTTTTAATTGGAGCATTTTCCACATTGCTTCAATATAGTCTTTCGCATACCCCCAATCTCTCTTTGCATCAAGATTTCCCATGACTAAAAATTTTTCTTCATTCGCTAAAATTTTAGCAATTGTTGTTGTTATTTTTTTTGATACAAAGTTTATCCCTCTTCTAGGTGATTCATGATTGAATAAAATTCCATTTGCAATAAAAAGTCCGTAACTCTTGCTATAAACTTCGGAAATATAATATGCAAACATCTTTGCTGCGCCATAAGGTGAAACAGGACTAAAGTTCACTTTTTCATCAATTGATTTTTTTTCTGTATTACCAAACATTTCGCTTGTAGAAGCCTGATAAATCTTTACTTGGTTCAATCCTAAATTTTTCACGCAGTCAAGGATTCTAAGTAAACCAAGAGAATTTACATTTGTAGTGTACTCTGGCACATTGAATGAAACATAAACGTGGCTTTGTGCAGCTAAGTTATATATTTCATCAGGATTACTCATCTTGATTATATTCATTAAACTAGAGAGATCACTTAGATCGCCATATACAAGTTTAAAATTCTTTTTATTTCTTAAATGTTCAATTCTGTTCCTATTGAAGTAACTAACTCTTCGACATAACCCGTAAACTAAATAACCTTTGTCTAAGAGAAACTCTGCTAAATATGATCCATCTTGTCCAGTGATACCAGTTATTAACGCAGTTCTTTTTTTTCTTTTATTTTTCATATGCTTCTCAATTTAATTCTATTACCCACTTTCTTGGCAATCTCAATTTTAGGCAAGGGAAATATAAATTTTCCTCCATTCTTTAGAAAAGATAATTCTCTTTTTATAAACTCCTCTCTAAAGTGCCAAGGAAGTACTAGATAGTAGTCTGGATTTATTTGCCTTGATTTTTCTTCAGAAATGATTTCAATATCAGATCCAGGCGTAAATCTTCCCCATTTTTCTTCATTTCTGTCTGCTGCAAAATAAATGTGCTTATTAGTAAAATTACAGTATTGTAATACAACATTTCCTTTAGTAGATGCGCCATAAACATGAATTACTTTCTTAGATTTACGTAACTTATTTACTAATTTAATCAATTTATTTCTCTGATTTATTATTCTTTTTTTAAATACACGAAGTTTAGAGGCCTTATTTTTAAGAAGCTCATTCTCAATTTTATTTATTTTTTGTATGGAGTTAGTATTTATTTTATATAATGCATTCTTATGACATATAAATACTCTTATGCTTCCACCATTCATTTCATTTAATTTTAAGTCAAATATTCTCATATTATATTTTTCAAGCAAAAAATTTAATTGTTTAATCATAAAGTAAGTTAAATGCTCATGACAAATACTGTCATAAGCATTATTACGAACTAAAAGTGGAAAATATGATTGTTCCAGAACCCAAATACCATCTTCACTTAAAATTTCCTTTATGTCTTTTATAAATTTTTCTGGATCACTAATATCATAAAAAACAGCAATCGATGATATTACTTTAGCTTTATTTTTTTTTGAAAGCTTAAGAAATAATTTTTTTGAAAAAAAATTATCAGAAACGATTGTATTGCTCTTGTAAAATTTTTTTAATTTTTTAGCAATAGGATCAATTCCTATCTTTATAATATTTTTATTTTTATATTTATTTAAAAGTGTACCATCATTTGATGCTATATCTAAAACAACATCATTTTTTAATAGTTTCATATATTTAGTAATGTCTGAAACAATTCCATTTAAGTGATCATTCATAGTTTTATTAATACCTGATCTATAACCATAATCATCATTAAACAATTTATTTTTTTTATAGTTATGATGAAGTTGCACCAAATAGCAATAACTACAGATGACAACTTTCATTGGTATTTTTCTTTGTTTTTTTTGATTTTTTTTTGGAAACATTGTTGTTAAAACTTGATCTCCAAAATCAATGAATGATTTTAGATTTGTGGAACCACAACATCGACATGAATTTATTCTTTTAGCAAGCACTTCGACTATTCCTCTAAATATTTAATAACATCATAACTCGAGCCAGGATAATCAAGGAAGTCTAGTATCAATTGATCATCAATATCACCACTAAATACAGATTTTGAATTTATTTTTTTAGCTAAATCAGAAAGGATAATAAAATCGCTTGCTCCTATTTCATAAAGTCCTCTTTTATCTAAATTTAGAGATATCCAGTGACCAATCCACTCAATATCTGTAAAAGAGTATTTACTGTTTCCACTTACAAAGACTTCTTTATTTTGCTTTAAATCTAATAAAACCCCCTTTGAGAGTGTTGGACCGTACATAGGACCTAGTCTAAGAATAAGGTATTTATCAAGCTTTTTGCAAAGATGCTCACTTTCACTTTTATTTTTTCCATAGGTAGTGTTTAGTTGACACCTTGCAGATACAGAACTGATTTGAATTAATTTTTCATATTTCCATTCATTAATTATCTTTTCTGTTTTTTCAACCGTTTCGACATAATCAAGCTTTGGATTTTTTTTTGCCCAAAATCTTTTTGAAGGCATTGCGGCATTAATTACAATATCAAAAGTATCACTAACATGTTCATTATAATTTTCCCTATCTACAAAAATGCATTCATTTGCTGTCTTTAGTAAACTAAGTTTTATGAAATTGCCCACAAAGCCATTACAACCAATTAAAGCTACTTTCATTAGAGGTTTATAATTCTTCTCTTATAACTGGATTATCACAGTCATCCCACTTCTTTGTTAACATAGCGACAAGCGTAAGCTCAGTTATTGCATAAATAGTATGATATATAAATGGAGCAGTTCTAGTGCTTACACCCTTACTCAAATGAATAATTTTTTCTTCATCATCTTTCTTAACTACCATAGTACCTTGCCCATCTACAACAAGCAGGTATTCAACAAATTCTGGATGACAGTGAAATCCTCGAGACTTTCCAGGCTTAAAATATAACATATTATACTCAACTATTGGTTCCTTTGGAATCCACGTAAAGATGCCTCCCCTACCATCTGTAACGGTATCTAAGTTGCATGAGGGATAAAGTATTTCAAAATCCATAAAATTATAATATTTTAGTTTATATTATAAACAATATAAATATTAATCTAAATTATATTATTTCCTGCTATGCAAAAAAAAGCTTTAATTATAGGCTCTGAGGGACAAGACGGTCAATTATTAGCTAAATTGTTGTATGAAAGAAATTATAAAATATATGCAATTATAAATAAGACAAAATTAAAAAAGAATAGCTATGGAATAAAAAAATTTAAAATTAATATTTTAGATAAAGAAAAATTAAATATTTTTTTTAAAAATAAAATTTTTGATGAAATTTACTTTTTACCTATTGCCAATATTAATCCCGAAGAGAAAGTTCATAGAACAGTCGATAATAATAATTTTAATTTAAATACGATTGGCCTAATAAATATTTTAGAAAATCTTATTCTTCATAAATCTTCTAAATTTTTTTACGCTTCTTCATCCTACATTTTTGAAAGCTCAAAACATAAAATTTCTGAAACTAAAACATTTGCTCCACAAAATTTTTATGGTTTGTGCAAATTATTCGGTATGGAAATATGTAATTATTATAGAGATAAATACTCATTGTTTTGTTCTGTAGGCATACTATTTAGTCATACATCTCATTTATCTGGGGAAAGATACTTAATTAATAGAGTAGTAAGTGAGTTAACAGCTCAAAAAACCAAAAAAAAAATTAGTATCTATATCGGCAATCCTAATCAGAAAATACAAATACTAGCAGCACTTGATGCGTCACAGGCTATTATAAGTATTATGCAATTAAATAAACCTGACTATTTCATTATTTCAGGTTTAAAGACACTAACCATTGAAGAATTGGTATTTAAAATTGCTGCTATTGTTGCTCCAACAGCAAACGTAAAAGTAATAGGTAAGAAAAAAATATTAAAAAACTCTGATCCGGATAGTTTCTTGCTAGGAAATAGTGCAAAACTTAGGAAAAAATGTAATTGGTCAGAAAAAGTTAAATTTGAAGACTTAATATGTCAAATTCATAAATATTATGATGTCAAATAGAATAGAGAAATATAATCATGAAAAAAAATCAGTTGATTATAACAACCTAATATTCATATTTATAATTATTCTTGGGGCCTTTCATCAGTTTAATGGAACTAAGGGCTACCAATACCTTCTCTATAATGAATTTTACTATTTTGATGCTTTTAAATTAAGTTTATTGAGTAATCATAACATAATTAATTCAAACTTCTTTTTGCCAATATTAAAGTTTTTACAAATCAGTCTTAATAATGATTTTGTAAGCTTTGCTTTCTACATTTTATTTGGTCTATTTTCTGTTTACTGTTTAATTAAATTACTAGAAGAATTTTTTGAAGTTAAAGATCCATATGCTGTTAGAATAATTGTAATTCCCCTGTTATTCACCAATCATTTTCTACTAGACTATTTACCTGCATCAATTTTTATCTACCACATGAATACGGCCACATCTATTACAACTCAATTAATTTACCCGTTAGCATTATTTACACTTAGAAAAAGCTGGTCTATATATGCCTTAATATCATCCATAATGATTTTAACACATTTTACTGTCGCCTGGTTACCAGTATTTATTTCTACAGCTTACTGCTTATTCATAAACAAAAAAAAACTTATTAACTGCATTTGGACTCTAATTCCATTCTTTATCTTTTTAAATTTTTTTATATTCAACAATAATTTTGATGTATCATATAATTACAAAGACAGCTTGTATCTATTAAGAGAACTTTTCTATAGAGTTGGAAGTGAGGGCATCTTAAATGAACAGCCCTTATTAAGAATAATTATTTTATATGTTACATTTGGATTAAGTCTATTTTACATTAAAAAAATCAATAACTATGATTTAAAAATATACCTTTTATTCTTACTAATCCTATCATTAACAGCTGTTACCATTGGTACTATATGGACTTGGAAACTCTATATAATTTATCCAAAAATTCAACTAGGACTTCTTTACTTTGCAAGAGCAATGGCTACATACAATATGTTCTTTTGCTTAGGATTGCTGCTAATTATATTAAATTCAAGACTTAGCTTAATAATAAAATTTGCCTTGATCTGTTCAATTTATGTGCTTGGTAAAACATATTTTTCTATTAATGGAATGATAATTGCTTCTTTAATAATTATTTTTTCATTTTTTATCAATATGGCCACTCCTCATTTAAAAATAAATAATTTGTTTAAAGATAGAAGTGAAACAAAAATCATTTTTCTCTTTATGGTAATTTTTTACTTATTATCACACTTATATTTTATTAATAAATATAGAGTTCCCGAGTTTGACCTATGGCAATTTAATAACTTAAATAAATGGACAAACGGTCACTTGCTAAGTAAAAGCTCTGAAACAAAAAATTCATTTTTAAGTTTGAGAGATTGTGATGACTTTAATTTGCTACCTTTAGATATAGATAAAAATAATATGATAAAATTAAATTATTACATTAACTACTTAACTTATAAATCTCCAATATTTATTGAGAATTCTATGCTTTATGGTGATATTGACGCATATAGGGAAAATAAAAAAAATCGAGATTTCGCATATCAAATTATTAACGATCTAAATAACAGTTTAGAAGCTGAAGACGAATTAAAAGAATTCATCATTTCTAACAAAATTCATTTTTTATTACCAAGCTTCACTGAAAATAAGAAAAACTATTTTAGTGAAATGGCTCCCTTTTCATTTAATATCAGTAATGAATATATACTACTATCTCAAAATAAAGATATTGTTACCAATTTAGTTAGTTGCGCTAATTCTAAAACTTAAAATATTTAATTTAAAAGATAAATTATTTGGTTGCGGGGGTAGGATTTGAACCTACGACCTTCAGGTTATGAGCCTGACGAGCTACCAGACTGCTCCACCCCGCGTCATTATTAGAATTTATTTATATTAATAAGAAATATTAAGCAAACAGAATGTATATAAATTTGAAAATATTTTTATATCCATAAAGCTTAAAAGTCTTAAAATTAAACCAATTTATGAGAAAGAAATTCATTTTTCAAATAATTTTCTCTTTAGCATTTATTGGATTGCTAGGAAAAATATTTTTATCAGAAGCTAAATATCTTGAAACATTAAATGTTCTAATCTCTATGAAAGGATTCAATTTATTACTTCTTCTCATAGTAATAAACCTTACAGTATCTTTTTTATTTTTTCATGTTTTGAAAAAATTTTCACAAAAAAAAATAAGTTTCATACAAATTACTGCTACCTTTTTACAAGGAGGTATTGTTAACCAACTCATTCCAGGCTCAGGATTAGTATATAAGTACTTTAAGTTTAAATCTGATGATAATATAAATATTTCAGAGTATTCCATGAGCCAGCTTGTATTTTATATCGAAAGAATACTGGCTTACTTGCTCTTATCTATATTGTTCGGATTCCTAACAATTATTTATTTCAATGCAGAGATGATATTAACCTTAATTTTATCTTTTATTTCTTTGGGCTTTGTATTTTTTTTAAGAAGAAAATATATTTACTCATTTATAAAAGAAATATTTTATAAGAACAAAAATTTAAAGAAGATTGCATTTGAATTATCAAAAATTAAAGCTGCAATAAAAAATAGCCTCTCCTACTTTATATTAATTTTTTTCCTTTTTTTAATACAAGCTATATTAGAATGCATTGTTTTCTCACAAGTATTCCAAATTTACAGTTATGATATTGGCTTTGAAATCTCATCTTTGCTATGGATGACTACGTCACTAGTAACAATTCTATCTTTTATGAACTTTTTTGGTTTTTTTGAAGTTGTATTTGCATACTCTTCGACTTTCTTTAATGAAGAATTTACTGATATTGTTATAATGGTTTTTGGTTATAGAATTATGAATTTGTTTGCTCAATTGTTGCTAATATTATCAAGTTATTTTTACAGACTTGTAAATAAATAAAGCTTATGGGATGCTTCTACATTCAATTAATCAGAATTAAACAAATCTAAAATTTATCTTTCGTGAAGTTTCACGTTTAGTAGACCTGGCAATGTCCTACTCTCCCATGCCTTAAGACAAAGTACCATTGGCGCTGGAGCCCTTAACGTTCGAGTTCGAAATGGGATCGTGTGTAACCTCTCCGCTATAACCACCAGGTCAACAAAACGTGA
>MDSW01207074.1_pt1 | contig 17526 bp, 9 predicted proteins | sample 811171 | NCBI WGS metagenome assembly MDSW01 (sample SAMN05326641, study PRJNA326480) | marine metagenome | isolation source: seawater | place: Atlantic Ocean: North West | collected 2012
CGCGCGCGAAGACGACGACGACGACGACGACGACGACGACGACGACGACGCGCCTTCCGGGATCCCCGTGCGCAGGAAAAACGCGCGCGTCTGCGCGCTCGTCGCGTTCTCGACCATCGTCCCGCCGCCCGCGGTCGCGTCGCGCCACGACGACTGCAAGCTCGCGGTCGTGAGCCCTCTCGCGTAGCCCTTGCGTCGCGCTCGGCGCGCGCTCTCCTTGTCCTTCCCTTTCCTCGCGGCCGCGCTCAGGGTGACGCGCGCGGGCGCGTCGGTCGCCGCGCGGGAGCCGCGATCCATGTCGGCCGACGACGGGGGGGGGGGGGGGCGGCGGCGGCGAGGAGGAAGGAGCGAAGGCGTCGGGCCGTCGCGCGCGCGACAGAGTGCTGAAGGCGAAGGGGCTCTCACACTGCAGCAGGTCTCCGTCCTCAAGTTCTGCAGTGCCTGGAAGGGCACTTCAGTTCAAAAAAAAGGAATAGCGTTCGCTTCAAAGCCACGACCTCCTCACTCCGCGCCGCCCCGAGCAGCCGCCATGCCCCCAAAAGCCAAACCAATCTGCATGTACGAGAACTGCGATGCGCCGGCTGTCCGAGTGTGCATCGCTCGCTGCGGCCGCATCCTCTGCGACGCACACGGGTCCCTGATAGACCCGGGGTACGTGGACGACGCCGGCGGGAAGTGGTACCAGGCGTGCAACGCGTGCGACGCCGCCGTGTGCCAGCACTGCGGCGGTGGCGAAGGCCTCGGCATCCCGTGCTCCTACTCACTGATCAACGGCAACAACAAGTGCGAAGGCTGCGCGCGGAACAAGAGGCCCGCGAAGAGAAGCCCAAGAAGGCCCCGAAGAAGAAGGCCCCGAAGAAGGCCCCGAAGAAAGACCCCAAGAAGGAAAAAAAAATTCCGGGTCACGGCAAGAACCTCGCGCCGAAGAAGACGCTCGAGAAGAAGTCCTCCGTCGCGTAGGAGGAACGACGCTCGAGAAGAAGTCCTCCGTCGCGTAGGAGGAACGACGGCGCGCGCGCGAACGACGAAGCGAAGCGAAGACGAGAAGACGACGACGAATCGAATCCAAGCCCACACACGTACGTGAAGCCTGCTATTTTTACCGACAAACGCGCCCGTCCGCGTGGGTTTAGGTACTACTCGCTCCGCAACGCCGCGGCCATCCTCCCCGCGACGCCCGGCCTCCCCAGCCCCACCCCCCCCATCCCGACCCCCGCGACGTCCTCCCGCGCGTAAAACAATATGTACCCGTGCTCGGTGTTGCTCCCGCCGTGCTCGCGCGTCGACCCGAAGACGTTTTGCAACGCGGAGGCGTCCGCCAGCTGGACGTCGTCGTCGTCGTAGGTGAGCCACTGCCCGTGCGATTTCACCAGGCACACGTAGTGGCCGTGGTTCGGGCCGCTGCCGACGTGGACGACGACGGCGAACAAGCCGTACGCCGCGTCCGGGGTCCCCGGGAGATCGTCTTCCATGTTGTTGAGCTTGAGCTCGTCCGGGAACACGACGCGATGCATGAGCTTTTTGTGGCGACCGAGCGACTCGATGTACTTGAACCGCTTGAGGTGCATCGCGAGCACCGGCGGCGCGGTCTTCACGAGCATCCGCTTGTGCGCTTCCTGTAACCCCCCGCACGCGTCGCACTGGAACTTATCCGCGCTGTCTAAGGTTTCGTTGCTGCTGAACGTACGCAGACACGAGGTGACGCTCGCGTTTTGCTCCACGTCCAGGCTCAGATCTAAAAACGCCTCCTTCCTCGACGTGACGTTCTCGCACCACAGACACCGCGTCTGGTTCGTCAGCTGCCCCTGAAAGATGTCGTGGATCCACGTCGTGATCGGCGGCGCGCTCGCGCCCGCGGGCGTCGGGTGCGCCGCGCGGTGTTCCTTCTCTAATATCTCCACGCACTCGTTCAGGACGTAATTCAGAAACTCGTGCGCGTCTTGGTGCATGAACGATCGAAACAGCTCGTTGTCCTTCTTCAGACGCGCGATGAACTTCTTCGGGGCGAACACCCCGGTCCTCTTCTTCTGCCCCGCGATCGACGCGAAGAGCTCGCCCAGGCACGTCAGGAGGTTCTCCTCGTGGTCTTTCGCGAGCTCGGCGTGGTACCTCAGCACGCGATCTCGGAACGGCTGGCAAAAGTACAGCGCCTGCAGGACGCTGTTCGCGTAGCACGTGTTCCCGAAGTTCTCCAGACCGAAGTACCGCTCGCCGTCGGGGATGTCCCCGGCGAACGCCTTCTCGAGCTTGTTCGCGCTGTTGCCCTGCGCGCGGAGGACGACGAGGGCGGGAGGGGGACGGCGTCAGGCGGAGCGAGGGCGTCGCGGGCTGGCGAATTTGAGAGAGGAAACGACGAAGGCATCAATCAGGGCGGGTCGCGAGGTCGACGCGCGCGCGGCTCGCGCCGCCGAGCGACGCGGACGCGCCGCGCGGGTTCGAGCGAGGAGACGCACCATGACGTCGACGAGGCGATGCGCGCGCTGAACCCTCGCGCGCGTCTCCCGACGCGCGAGCTGCTGTGCGCGCGACGAGGAACCGTCGCGCGAAGAAACCCTCGCCCGACGAGTTTTCTGTTTCTTTGGCAGCGTTTTTTCGGGACTCGATAGACTCGAAGCCGCTCACGCGCCACCAGCGCCGCCTCGCCTTCTCCGAGGCTCGCTCGCACGCTCGCTCGCGGCGTTTCCTAGGACGCGACCGGACGTTGGACGGATGGACGGCCGCGGGGCGTCCGTTTCGGGAGTTCCCGCGACGACAGGACGACGCCGTCGAGACGCGCGCGGTGCGCAGAGCAGAGCAGCGCACGCCGCACGCGTCGCGTCGCGTCGTCCCCGCGGACGAGTCGACGCCGAGGAAACGACGCGCACGCGCGCGCGCGTCCTCCGCCGCCGCGACGCCGTCGTCGTCGCCGCCGCTGACGTCGTCGCGGCGACGCGAACGGGCCGTCTCGCGGCGTTCGAGCGGCGAGGGTCCCGCCGCCGTCCGTCCTCCGCGCGGCCGGGCGCGGCGCCGCGTCCGCGGACGCGAGAATGTATCGATACAGCGACACCCTCGAGTTCGACCTCGCGGTCCTGCTCTTCGTCGTCGTCGTCATGCCGTGCGCGGTGCTCCTCATGCAGAGCAAGTCCAAGCTCGCGCGCGCGGCGTCGTTCGCGCTGATGTTTCTCGCGTTTTTCTACGTCGGCGGGTTCGAGCACTATCGACTGCACAGGCCGGAGGTCACCGAGGCGGGACTCAAGCGCGCGCTCGTTCCGAACGTCGTCTTGGAGATGATCGAGTCCGAGTTCGAGTTGAAGTACCTCCCCATCGCGGGGTCCGACGCGCGGATCGCGGAGGCGGTCGAGGACGTCGCCGCGGCGCGCGCGGTCGCGGCGCGAGGCGGCGCGAACGACGCGGAAGAAACCGCCGCCGGCGTCGTCGACGCCGACGACCCTCTGATCGTGCACTTGTCGCACAAGGGCGCGGGGGATCGTTTCTTCCGCACCGCGCTGCACGCGCTCGAGGTGAACACGTGCGGCGGCGCGGGCGCGAACGGCACGGACGCGAGCGGCGCGGGGGCTTCGACGAACGACGACCGGTGCGTGCGGTGGTGCAGCGGCTCGGAGGAAAACTTCAGGCAAGACGTGCACTCGTTCACGTTCGAATCCCCGATGCCGCGATCGATGCGACTGCTCGGGCGCGACTACCGCGCGGTCTTCGTCGTTCGCGACCCGCGCGACCTCGTCGCTCAGGCGTACTTGGAGCACCTGGAGACGTCCGCGGCGTGGGCGCGGTTGCCGAGGGACGATCTCCACGGCGACTCGTTCCAGTCGCGTCTTCGCGCGATGTCCGCGGAGGACGGCGTCGACCTCGAGATCGATCGCTTCACCGCGTCGATATCCCTCGCGCTGAACTTCCAGAGGATGTTCTTAGGTCACGGGCGCGCTCTGGAAGGGAGCCACGACAACGCCGTCGGCGAGTTCGCGCGAAGCATGCGCGCGTTCGCGACGGCGGCGGACGACGGCGTGCGTTTCGTGCGCTTCGAAGATTTGCTCGCGGCTCGGCCGGAAGGGTTCGAGCTCCTCGGTCGGTGGTTTGGTCTGTCCGACGGCGCGGAGTTAGACGCGTTCGTGAACGCGTGCGGGAGAGCGCAAGTGGAAGCGCTCGGGCTCGGTTTGGACGACGCCGCGGTCGATGGGGAGAAAGAGAAAGCGCGGCGCGTTCCCGAGGACGGGGAGATTTACTGCGACGGCGGCGGGTGCGCGGAGTCGTCGCACCTCCTCCCTCCCGGGGCGTGGAAGGAGCACTTCTCGGAGAGAAACGCGCAGAGGTTCGAGAAAGAACACGCGACGTTGCTGCGGAGCATGGGGTACCTCGCGTCGTCGGATGGTGGAAGCACCATCGCCGCGGTGTGAGGGAGGGACTTCACCGGAGTGGAGAGCGAGCGCGTTTTCATCAATGCGAGCACCGAACGACCGAAACACGTCGCGTCTTCGCTTAAAATCTACTATCCTATGCTGCACGTGTATGTACACGTACTGGGCGTACCTAGCTAGGGTTTGACGTATCGGTAAATGAGCTCGAGGCCGTTGTTCTCTTTCAAGATCTCGAGCATCGGCGGGTGAATCGCGAGCCGAGCGCACGCGATGGCGGCGTTTTTCTGAGCCGCGCCCGCGCGCCGGTGACACGCCGCGAGGAGCGGCGTCACGGGTTTCAACTCCGCGATCTTCGCGAGCAGAGACGGCTCTTTCGCGACGTCCGCGAGCGCGAGAGCCGCGTTCCCGACGACGCCGTCGCTCGCGTCGTCCGCGCTCACCGCGCGCACGAGCACGCCAGCCGCGCACGCGCACATCGCGACGCGTCCCTCCGCGGACGCGCCCGACGCGAGAACCGCGAGGACCCTCACCGCGGACTCCAGCGCGCCGCTCGTCTCCGCGTCGAGATTCTTCACGCCGCCGCCGTCGAGTATCGATCGCGCGAACGCGACGACCGCGGCGGCGCCGCCCGCGCCGTCGTTCGCGAGCATCGCGACGGCGCACGTCGGCTCTCGCGCGAGTCGCGCCAACGCCGCCGCCGCCCTCGCCGGGATCGACGGAGGCGACGCCACGCCGAGGAGGGGGAGGACGTGCGTCGCAGCCTTCGCTTTAGCCGCGGACGCGCGCGCGGCGGGCTCGACGAGGACGTTGACGAGCGCCGCGAGCGCGCTCGTCACGGTCGCGGCGTCGTCGACTTCGCCGACGGGCGCCGCCGCCGCCGCCGTCGTCTCGACCGCGGCGACGTCCCTCTTCTTCGCCGGCAGCGCGGCGCCGCCGAGCCCGGCGACGCCGCCGCCGGCCGCGGTCGCGGCCGCGGTCGCTTTGCCCGCCTTCGACGCCGCGTCCGACGCGGGAAGCAGCGACACGAGCGCCTTGATCGCGCGCGCGTCGTTCGCGAGCTGCCCGCGAATGTCCGCGTCGCCGCACAAGTTACCCAACAACGCCGCGGCTCTCTCCGACAGCGCGGAGACGCCGCACGTCAACACCGGAGTGATGATCCCCGGGACCGTCGTATTCGCGACCTCGCAGCACGCCCTCAGCGCCACCTTCGTCTTCGTCTCCAGCGCGCAGTTCCCGAGCAGCGACAGCGCGTGCGCGGCGACGACGCGATCCGCGTCCGACGGTGTCTGACGTTGTCCGACGTCGTCCGACGAGTTCGACGCCAACCGAAGCATCTCCACGCACGCGTTGATCGGTCCGTGCGGGGACACGTCCGAGGACAGCGCGTTCGCGATTCGTCGTCGCGGCGCGTCCTCCGCGGAGCACGTGTGCAGGAGGAACGCGGCCGCGCACGACGCTTTCCTCGCGGCACCGCCGCCGGCGACTTGGGAATCTTTCATCACGCTCATCTCTCGCTTTCCCGCGTTCCAACTCGAGGTCAAAAACCCGACGACGATGTCCAGACCGTCCATGTTCATCAGCGCGTCGACGTTTTGTTCCGAGAGGCACGCCGCGCGAAGCGCGCGTATCGGGCCTAACCCGCGACCGAGGTGGCCCGGTTTGCCCATCGAGACGACCGCGACCTCGCGCAGGAGCTTCGCGATGCCGACGCCTTCGCCCGCGCGCGCGTAGACTCGGCACGCCTCGGAGCTCTCCAACAGCTTTTCGAGCTTCGCGTAGTCGACCGCGGTGGAGGCCGACGGCGCGCCGGCGTCGCCTTCCTTAATCTCCGCGCCGACGGTTTTAAACAGCGACTCGAGCGTCCGCAGGGTGTTAAAATCCGTCCCGTCGACTTCGCCGGCTTTTCCCTCGCCCGCTCTTCGCATCCCGCGCTCGACCTCCGCTTCTTTCCTCGCCTCGTCGTACATCACCTCCGCGGTGAGAAGCTGCTTCGCGATCTCCTTATTCCCCGGGTCGCGCTCCTTCGCCTTCGTGAGGTCCTTCACCGCGTCGATGTAGTGCTTCAGCGCCAGCCGCGCCGTCGCTCGGCGTTGCAGGCACTTGATCGCCGTCGCGTGCTTCGGGTCCTCGAGGAGGAAATCGCAAATTTCGATCGCCTTGTCGCAGTGCTCGATGCACTGCACGAAGCACGCGCACTTCAGCGCCGCCATCGCGGCGTTCCCGTGCAGCTCCACGGACCGTTTGTCCGCGTCTAACCCGGCTTCGTACGTCTTCAGCGCCTCCGCGTGTTGCCCCGCCTTGAACAACGCGTTCCCTTCCTCTCTCTTTCGATACGCCGTCTGCCGCCGCTCCACCTGCCGCGCGTGCCGCTTGTCGATGTCCGCCTCCATCGCCTTAAACGCGGGGTTGTTCGGCGTGTAACTCATCCACGGGTCGTCCTCGTCGTCGCTCGGCGTCCACAGGTCCCACGCGCCGTAATCGGTGCCTTTCCGCGCGGACGACGACGACGACGACGAGTCCCCGTTCGCGGCTTGGTACGCGGCGAACCGCTCGCGCGCGCGCTCGCGGCGTTCCTTCTCGCGGATCATCTCGTCGACCTGTTCGCGGAGGGAGGGTTGGGAGAGGTGAGCGCGCGATCGGGGACGGCGGCGTTCGGCCGACGGGCGACGGATCGACGGATCGCGCGCGTTTTGAGTTTTAGGCACTCCGCGCGAGCGATCGTTGACCGGCGTTCGACGCGCGGGACGACGGATACCGCGCGCGCGCGCACCTTTTGCTTGACCTCCTTCTTCTTCTCCTCCGAAAGGTTCTCGTACTTCCGCTTCTCCGCGTCTTCTTCATTCTCCTTCTCCTTCTTCGCCGCGGTCTCCTCCTCCGCGGCCTTCTCCGCGATCCGCTTGTCGACGTACTCCGCGCTGATCTTCCCGCTGTGTAAGCCTTCGATCAGGCGGCTGACGTCCTCGACCTCGTCCAGGAACCCCTCCGCGTCCGCGATGTTCGGCGGGAGGTTCCCTTTCCCGTACCCGGGTATCTCCCCGGACGCGGTCATGACGGCGGGCGACCCTGCGGCGCGGTCGCTCTCCTCCCTCACAGTGGTGGGGAAACGTGCCAGCTGTCGCGAATGACTCGTCGCGTCGTGTGCAAATATTTTTCGCTGAAGTTTTCAGAGACGGTCCCCTCCGAGTCACAACGCCGCGCGCATCGCGCGCAGACCGAATATCTGGGACCCGCCGCGCGGTCTCCTCGCGAGCGCCGTCTCGCGTCGCTTCGTCCCCGCGCGTCACCGCGTCGTCGTCACGCGCGTCGTCGCGCGCGCGAGCCCCGCGAAGGTTTCGTCTCAGAATCGGAAGAAGCGCCCCGTTTCCCGTTGAAATGGCCGCTCGGAAGAAGGGCGCGAAGGCGAGCGCGTCGAAGATGGTCGCGTGCGTCGCGAAAATAACGACCGCGAAGGTCACGAAGCCGAAGAAGAAGTCGCTCAAGGCTGCGGACAAGCGTCGGTGCGTTCGCGACGCGCGTCTCTCCCCCGCTTCGCTCGCCCGAAAAACTTTACGAGATTTCGGGGTGCCACTTTTTTTTTGGGGTGCCATGTTGTATGGGCATTTGCATTGACGATTTTTTTCGGACGCGTGATTACGCATACGACTGTATCGATACTCGTTTCTAACCGTACCCCTCGATTTCGAACCTCCAGGAACATCAACGCGCGGTCGAAGAAGATCCTCCGCTTCTGCGATCTTGGGCACATGCGAGGCAAGTGGATGGAGCTGTCGTACCGCAACCGCATCGGCGAGAGCCTGGCGAGCGTGTACGGCGCCACGTTCAAGGAAGGGTCGTGGTGGTACGAAAACCCGGACGAGGACAAATTCTTCGCCGCGCTGTTTCAACGCGCGTCTGGGGGGAAGCCGCTGTCCCAAGTCGACGTCGCGCGCGTGTTTTTAAAGGGAGACAAGAGGCAGATCAATATTCACGAGCCCGCTCTCAGGAAGGTTGGCCTCTCGAAGGACGCGCTGCGAGATTTGTTCTGCGTGACGAAGGCTGCGGGGGGAGAGGGCGTCGTGGAGATTCCGCAGCCGGAGGGCGACTCCGTCGCGTTCGAGGAGGTGCCCGCGGTGGAAGAGGATGATGACGATGATGCCACCGTCGACGACGATACCACCGTCGGGGCTGCTGGGGCGATGGAGGAGGATCAGGACTTGAGCAATTTTGGCTCGTGCGAGAGCGGAGGCATGGATGACACCGTGCTCCACGAGCCCGGGGGGGACGCGATTTGGGGGGAGGGGAAGCTCGGGTTCGGGAACGATGTCGTCAGCTTGTCGCAGCCGCTCGAGGACGTCCCCATCGGAAAGCTTGACGATATCTTCCCGCAGAACTGCTGCGTGGATGACGTGGACGCTAAGGACCCGAACGCGCAGCTGTACCCGCTGCAGACGTGGCTGCAACAGGCGGAGATGTTAACGGACGGGATCAGCGGTCAACTCCGAGGGTCCCCTATGGAAAAGAGCCTCATCCCGCACGTTGAGAAGATCAACGAACACTTCAGCGCGATGAGCGCCAAGGTGACCCAGCAAATTGATGCGAACAACGCGTTTGCGTTTCTTAAAATCGACCCGTGAAACGCGCGGCGGCGCGGTGTACATTGACAACAAGTCTCACTAGGAGATCAAACATACGTAGCAAAAACACGACGTGTATGGAACAAGACCTAATATCATATCTACGTGTACTCGTCGCACGTCGTCCATCGTCGCTACTCGTCGAAGAAGACGTCCGCGACGACGCTGAAGTGATCGCTCGGGTACTCCTCGTTCGGGATCCCTCTTGTCGGCGCGCTCGGAGGCATCAGCACCCGCCGCGCGTGCACGCCGTCGCCTAAGAACACGTAATCCACCGTCCCGGTGAACTTCCCGTGGCACGACGTCGCTCGAGGCTCCGTCCCGCCGTTCACGCTCGCGTACGCGCTGACCAGTTTGCCGCGCATCGAGTGCGCGACGCGTCCTCGGTTGCCCTCGAGCGCGGTCATCATGTCCCTGACTTGACGCGCGTCGTGTCGCTTCGCCGTCGTACTCGACAGCGCCGTGGTCGACGCGTCCGCGCCGCGGGCAGCGCCCGCGGCGTCGCCTAACGCTAAGCGCAGGCCTTCCATGTCCCAGTAGTTATCGCTCATGCGAACGGCGGCGTTTTCAGACGCGCCGCCGCCGCCGCCGCGGACGCCCGCCGCCTCCTCCTCCTCCCATCTCGCCCACGCGCGCGTCTCGTCGTCGTCGGCTTCGTCGTCGTCGACGTCCATGCCGACGTCATCGTACGCGCGCGCGCCCGCGTCGAGAACCCCGGACATTTCCCTTCGATTGACTCGCGTCACGTCGAGGACGCCTCTGGAGACGAACCGATACAAATCGCTCCCCGGCTCCGCGTTGAAGTCCCCGAGAAGCATCGCCCTCGGCGTGCGATCGGACGTCTCCGCCATCGCCGCTCGATTCGCTTCCACGCGATCGATGAACACGCGCAGTTGACCGAGCTTCTTATCCCCTCGCTGCGGGTTGAACAGGAGGTGAACGCACCCGACGACGATCGGCGGGCCGTCGCCGCGAATCGGCCGCAACCGCGCGATCGCCGCGGCGTTGTGCATCAGCCCGCTCGTCGAGAAGTCGATCGCCTCGAACCCGACGCACTCGAACTTAGTAGAGTCGTAGAACACGCTGCTTCCGTCGAGCTTCTCCCCCGATCGCGGCGCGTGCAGACCCTCGTACCCGTCGCTCGCGAGCGCTCTCGAGACGCCGTCGAAATCCTCGCACTCCTGCACGCCGAGGACGTCCGGTCTGAGGAGCTTCACCTCGCGCGCGATCCCTCGCAGCCGCGGCGCCCACGCGAGGAGGTCGTCTCTCGTGCCGCGGTACAGCTCCGCGCGGTGCTTCCACACGTGCGAGTCCGCGAGGAGGTTGTAGGACATCACGCGCACGTCGCTCGGCGTCGCCGCCGCCGTCGCGGGCGCCCAACGGCGCGCGCGGACGCCGCGCGTCACGGCGTCGTCCACGTCTCGGAACGAGCGGCCGCGGCCTCGGCCGCGGCCGCCTCGGCCGCCGCGGCCGCCGCCGCCGCCGCGGCCGCCGTCGCCGAAGCGTCCTCCCGCGCCCGCGTGCTGATGACGTTGTTGATGCCCACGGTCGAACGGCGCGCCGAACGCGGGGCGGAGCCACGGCGCGCGGTTCGGCGGGAACGGCGGTCCGTGCCCGTGATACGGTCGCGGCGGCGGAGGGCGATGGTGGTGAACTCCGTGCGGCGGTGGCGCCGCCGCCGGATGCGGCGGACGCGGCGGCGGACGCGGCGGCGGACGCGCGCGTCCCTCGTCGCCGAAGACGAACCGCACGTGCGTCCCTCGCGCCGGGGGAGGATCGCGATCGCGACGGGTTCCGAGACCCGCGTCCCCGAGCGAGGGCCACTCCTCGCGCGACATGACCGCGCTCGCTAGCGCTCGATAGGAACGACGCAGACGAGACGCGCGCGTTCGCTGGAGCATTCGAACCCGCGCATGACCCCGGGGCGCGTGCGGCGCGCGGCGACGAGTCACGACGTCCCGACGCGAGTCGCGAGATTTGTTAACACACACACAAAACACACACACACTCACTCTCGTCCGCACGCGGGGACGACGAGGATGGCGCGGGCGCGGGTCATCAGCGCGCTCGCGCTGCTCTTCGTCCTCGCGATCGCGACCGTCGTCGCCGCGGACGAGTCATGCGACGCGACGCGCGGAAGCTGCGCCGCCGACGCCGCGCCGGAGGAGTCCCCCGCGGACGTCGCGAAATTGCGAGGCCTCCCGCTCGTGCTGTGGCTGAACCTCGACGCGGACGCGGACCGACGAGGACACATGGAGCGAATGTTCGATCGCTGGAACGTGACGAACCACGTCCGCGTCCGCGGACACGACGCGCGGCGCGTGGACGTGACGACGCTTCTCCACGGCGGCGCGGCGGCGCACCCTGGCGAGATCGGCTGCACGGTGTCGCACCTCAAAGCGCTGCGATACTTCGTGACGCGCACGGACGAGGACGTCGCGCTGATAATGGAGGACGACGCGGATATCGAGCAGGCGTCGCACTGGAGCTTCGCGTGGGAGGAGTTCTTCGACGCGCTGCCGGTCGACTACGACACCGTCCAGCTGTCGCTCATCAACACGCAGAGGGTGCACGTCAGTTTGCACCCGCGGTTCTCCAACGACTACGGCGCCGCCGCGTATCTGGTGACGCGTCACCACGCGACGAAACTCCTCAGACAGCACGTCGTGAGCGACGACGCGGTAGATTCCGACGACGGGGTGAAGTACAGGCTCGATAACTCGGCCACCGGGCGCGCGACCTCGGAGGAGATACTTTTCCACGCCGGCCGCGGGTACGCCGTCGCCGTTTTCAATTATAGGTATCGAGGGATGCGGACGACCATTCATCAGCACGAAGGGGAAAGCTTGGAGAGACATCACGATCTCATACAACAACGGTCGAGCAAGCCCGTCAGGGAGTTCTGGGAACAGCACGGCTCGACGACGACGCTCTCGGTCCTGATGCGCTTCGTCTCTTTGGGATTCAATCGCCCGCCGCTGTACGACGCTCAAGGGCGCATACCGCCGATCTCGGGGTACGACTCGCCCGAGCCGCACAGGTTCGACGCGCACTTGGGGTCGTTTCCCACGCGCGAGCGAGACGATGAGAATGATTTAGACGTCATGGTAGGGTACGCCGCGGGGTACGAGCCGCGCGAATTATATCGACTCGCCGCCGCGTTTGAGGACGCGACGGCGGCGAACGAAAACGCGCGACTCGTGCTGTTCGCGACGTGCGACGTGAAAGACGGCGTGAGGCTCATGGAGACGCACCCGAAACTGCGTCTGGTGCGCCCGGAGGACGCGAGGATACCGCCGTCGACGCCTCGCGAGATCGCGGGAAACGCGGCGCTCGTCAGGTACGTCGTCGTTCGCGTCTGGTTGAGAGAGCAACTCGCGAGGGACCCGAGGCGGATTAGGAAGATGATGATCACGGACACCCGCGACGTCGCGCTGTTCGGCGATCCGTTCGAGCAGATCGACGCCTCGAACGCGCACGTCGCGCAGTTGTTCACGGAGGCGGCGACGTTCGCGGAGGAGAGAACGCGCGCGGACCTTCCGATGTATAACAACCGGTGGGTCGAAGGGTGTTACGGGCGCGAATTCCTGGACTCGATCTCGCGCGAACCCATCGTGTGCTCCGGCGTCGTCGCCGGCGGGTCGAGCGCGATGGATCGGTATCTCGGCGCGTTCATCGACGAGATGACGCGGAGAGTGCCTTGTCTGTCGAACGGCGAGGACCAGGGCTTGCTCGCGTGGATCATTCGTCGAGTGTTGAGGCCGAACGAAGACGTCGTCGTGATGAACCACTCCGCGGCGCTCGTCGCGCACGCGCCGAGGTTCGGCGCTGACGCGGACGCGGCGTACGACATCTTGAACGACCCGAGCGCGCGATTCGACGCGTCTGGAAGGTTGCTGAACGCGCTCGGGGTTCCGTACGCGATGATTCATCAGCTCGACCGGTTCCCGAGCCTGTGGAAGCGGTACTGCGATCGATACGAGGACCCGGCGTGGGCGGAGAAGAACGGTTGAACGCGGCGCGGGCGGTTGGGTGTGCGCGCGACCGCCTCGGTGGGACGCGAGTGCGGTTCTTTCCCGCCCCGGGCGAGGCGAACGCGCGCGATATATGTAGCAAAGAGACTGCCTCCTCTGAGACGGACTTAGCTCAGAGGAGGTAATTAAATCTTTGCCGTGCCCGGCGAGAGAGAGGCGGACGGGCGCGGCGAGGCGGTGATTCCGATTATATCTGATTCTCTCCTCCAATTGCAAAGAGACGAAATCGCACCCTCCACCACTCTACACCAATCACTCCAATTAGTTGCCCTCCTTCGCCTTCGCAGCCTGGATACCCTTCTGGCCCCGGAGACGACCGGTGCGGCGGGCGGCGATGAGACCAGCCTTCGCGCCGGGCGGGCGGTTGCGGCGCACCGTGGACGCGTGCCCGATGTGCTGGTGGTTACCACCACCGTGAGGGTGCTCAACCGGGTTCATCGCCACACCACGCACCTTCGGCCAGGTGGCACCGCGCTTCACCTTGAACTTGTGGTAGTTGGCGCCAGCCTTGAGCATGGGCTTGTCGCACCTCCCGCCGCCCGCGATCTGACCGACCGTCGCGCGGCACCCGGACGGGATCGTCTTCTTCGACCCGCTCGGGAGCTTGATCCGGGAGAACCCCGTGTCCGGGTTGTGCGAGATGAGGATGCAGTACTCGCCGGAAGCCTTCGCGAGGACGCCGCGGTCGCCGAGCTTCGCCTCGACGTTGCAAATCACGGTACCCTCCGGCATCTGACCGATCGGGAGGATGTTCCCGACGACCAGCTGCGCCTTTTTCCCGCAGTACAGAAACTGGCCCGTGTACGTGCCCTCGGCGGCGACGAAGAGCTCCTTCTGGTGCTGGAACCTCTTGGTGTGACGGAAGGTCACCTGCGGAGAAGAGGACGGACGCGCGCGGAGAGGGCGTGGGGTTGGGGGAGAGGACGTCAGACCCGGGCGATCGTCGGCGGTCGAGAGGTCCGGCGCGCGGACGCGAGCGCGCGCGACGATGGATGCTGGCAGCGACGCGGTCGTTTTAGGGTTAGGAGGCGCGACGACGCGGGCCGGCGAACGCGGCGAGACGCACCTTCGCGAGGGGGGCACCGCGTCCGGGGTCGTGGATGATGTCGGTGACGACACCCTTAATGTACCCATGACGCTCGGCGAAATCCTGCGGGGAGAGCGCGCGCGGGCGAGGGCGTCAGCGGCGCGTTCGGAGGGTGCGGCATCGCGGCATCGAGCGCGCGCGCGAGAGAAAAAAAAACCGTGGACGCGCGCCGGCGAGCGGCGACGCGCGAGCGCGTGATCCGTCGCGACGACGTCCGCGCGCGGGAGGCGCGCCGGGAACGACGCGACGATCACGTCCGCGCGCGCGAGCGCGCGACGAAGCTCGCGCGACGCGCGTCCGCGGGGCGATGATCCCGACCCCCGCGCGGAGGACGGCGAGACGCGGATTTCCCGCGGGCGGTGCGCGGACGGGGACGTACCGATTGGCGATGCTTCGCGGCACCCTTGCGCTTGGAGGTGTTCGAGGTGAAAATCGACCCCGCACCCTTGCGCTGACCCCTGATGATACGCCCCATCCTGCTTCGTGAGGAGGTGCGCCGTGTGAAGAGGGACGCCGAGCGGCGATGCCGTCGCTTTTCACCAGACCCTAAAAATCTTAAAGGTTACAGATTCGGCCCATTTCATTCTGCATTTTTTCTCGTTTCGTTCAAACGGACGTTGAAACAGCTCACGGGCCGCGTATCACTCGTCGAGGCGCGGCCTCGCGTCTCCCGCGCCGCGACGATGCCGAGCGACCCCGATCCGTGGGCGTTCCCCGAGTCGTGCGAGAACTCGCCGATGCCCGCGAGCCCGCCCATCCCGAGCGAGCGCGAGAACGCGGCGAACGCGATGCGAGCGAGGTGCGCGCGCGCGCGCGTCGAGACGGTCGACGGCGAGCTAACGGAATCTTCTCGTTGAGCGACGCGAGACGAGATCTCGTCCTCGCGCGCGGTCGCGGTCGCCGCGTCCGTCCCTCGTCTCGAATCTCACCGCCTCTCTCCCCGGACCACCCCTCTCTCCTTCCTCAGCAACGCCACGGAGGCGGACGAGGACTGCTCCGTCCTCCTCGGCGGCACCCCCGACGCGGCGAACGCCTCGCGCGTCGCGAGCTCGGAGACGGACGGCGACGGCGGAGGCAGCGCGTACGCGACCGCGCCCGAGGGCCTCTCCGGCGGCGGCGACGGCGCGTCCCCCACCGCGGCGGCGGCGGTCGCCACCCTGCGCGCGTCCCTCCCCGCGAACGCGGCGTCCCTCCCCGCGGGCGCGTCGCTGTCCCCGCACCCGCTGCCCAAGTCGGATTCGCTCCGGTCGAACGACTCCCCGAGCGCGGCGCAAGGCACGGACGGGTTCGTGTCCTCGAACGTCAGCCAGATCGACCGCCGCGGGTCCTCGCGCCTGTCGATCCAGGACGGGTTCAAGAACGCGACCGCGGGCGCGCTCGAGCGCATGCGCGCGGCGAAGAAGGCGCCGCCGACGCCGATCGACGTCGGCGCGGCGCGACGAAGCGGCGCGACGTTCACGAGCGGCGGCGATTCGTCGTCGTCGTCGTCGTCGTCCGACGACGACGACGACGACGACGACGCCTCGAACGCGACCGCGGACGACGTCGCGCCGACCGCGAACGGCACGCCGCGGATGTCCCTCGACGTCATCGAGCGCGGCGGCGTCACCCCGGAACAGTACGCGGAGGAGGAGGAGCTCCGCGAGCGCCTGGAGGAAGAGCTCGCGATGGTGCAACGGATGTCCCCGCTCACGGACATGAGCCCTCTGAGCGTCGCGACGGACGGCGCGCGGGCGATGTCGCCGCCGGAATTCGACGCCTCGCCCGCGATCGTCGTGCGAAAGTCGAACGCGTCGTCCGGGTTTGGCGGCGGCGGCGACGACGACGACAAAGAGAACGGCTCGCCCGAGTACGACGCCGGCGCTGTCGAGGCGGCGGCGTTCAACGCGAGCCCGAGCCCGCCGTCGGCCTCCCCGAGAGACGTCCGCGTCGGCCTTCGAGAGTCATCGCGCTCGCCGAACGTGGATAACGGCGACGACGCGAGCGGCGCGGGGGGGAGGGCGCCGGAGGCTGCGGCCGCGGGGGGCGCCGCGTACGCCGTCGCGGTGACGGCGAAACAAACCCCAAAGTACCACGGCGCGCTGTTCAACTCCGTCGGCTCCCCCGGGACGGTGCCGTACGAGCGCAAGACCCCGGGGACGAACAAGAACGTCAGCTTCGGCGGGAAAGGCGGCGCGGACGCGCGCGAGGGGACCGCGCAGAAGGCGATGATGTCCCCGCTGCCGATTTCGAAATCCGTCCTCGAACGCATCGACGCGCTCGGGCCCGAGATGCAACCGATGCAGCGGTACATGCTCTTCGCGGGCATCGTGCTCGACTTTTACGCCAAGACGCAGCTCATACGCGAGCTGAACCGGTTCGCCGCGGGGAAGTCCTGGGTCTGGTTCAGCATGGTGTTCATCTTTTTTCTTCTCTCCGGGTCGTGCACGTGCGCGTACTGGCTCCTGCACTACCCGATGCCGTCCAAGGCGGAGATCGAGGCGTCGAAACAAAAAGGCGTCCCGAAAGTGTTCGGGTTCACGAAAGTGGACTTCAAATTCATCGTGAGAAACGCCGGCGCGGTGTTCAGCATGCTGCAGCTCGGGACCGCGTTCGCGGCGTGGCGCGCGCTTCGAACGAACGACCTCCGTCAACGCAAAGCGGAGATGGACCTCCGCGGGATGCAACTCGTGGACACCGTGTTCCTCCTCCTCCCCGTCGCGACGCTTCAGGCGTACGTCGGCATGGCGTGCAGCGGGCCGAGACTGGAGTGTCCCGGACGCGACGGCTTCGACGCGTGGCTCTTCTTCGCCGTCGTCGGCGCGATCACGTCCGCGACGCTGTGCTTCGTGACGTTGGACCTGCACGAGAAGCCGCCGAACATGACGTGGAAGACGTATTGGGCCGCGCACAAGGCGCACCTCTCCGAGATGGCGGCGAAGACGACGTTCCGGTTCCTGGAGCTCAGCGCGCGTATAACGACGATCGCGCTCATGGCGGCTGCGACCGGCGGGTGGATCTTCATGATCTTTTTCATGCACGCGACACTCACGCTGACCGCGCTCAAGTGGTGGCCGAAGATCGTAAAGGGCGGCGTCCCGGATCGTAAAATCTGGGAGAAGATCTGCGCGAGGCGGGACGTCAAGATCGGCAAGCGGACGTTCCGCCTGCCCGTGCTCGACGACATGAAGCTCCTGTGCGCGACGATGATCTGGCCGCCGTCGTGCTTCATCGCGAACGCGACGGACAAGAACGGACGCTTCTGGTGGCGATCGAAATCGTGCCCGCGAAAGTCGTTCCTCTCCTTGGACCGCGCGGATGCCATCTTCCCGCTCCCCGCGGTGGTCGCTGTGCAAGGTGCGTCCCATCTCACACTGGTTCCCATACGACCGCGTTGGCGTGGTGAACGCCGATCCTTAAGGACTTTTGCCGGCGTCTCTCTCCGCCCACCCCTCGGTTTC
>MDSW01215400.1_pt1 | contig 17526 bp, 16 predicted proteins | sample 811171 | NCBI WGS metagenome assembly MDSW01 (sample SAMN05326641, study PRJNA326480) | marine metagenome | isolation source: seawater | place: Atlantic Ocean: North West | collected 2012
AAGGCTCCCCTGGGAGCCTTTGTTGCACTTCAAAGTTGATAGCATTCAAAGTTGATACTGGGTGGGCTGGTTTCCAGTAGTGGTTACTTCAGGCGGTAGCGGCTACTCCAGCGCATCCAGCCAATCACCAATGGCGGGAAAAGAGATCACGGGAGCCTGATTGCCGTTGACCACATCGATGTGACCAGTCCCCGGTATCTCCAGCCACTGGTCCTGTGGGTGGTGGGTCTTGCCACCGTACAAAATGCCCACCATGGTGCTGGTGTCCACCAGGGCCGATGATTCCGAGAATACAGAAAACGCCGGTACCGTCATCCGGGCCTGATTATCACCGTAGTAAAAATAGCCGTCATCCACCGCTGGCGCCGATGGTTGCGGGCGATCCCGGTTTTCCTCACCATTGCGCCAATGCTCCCGCATCACGCCGTGCACTGCCCAATCCGTATACTGGGCACTGACCCCCAGATAGAAACTGGAGATGACAAAGCGGGCGTGGAAATCCTCCACATAGCCGTTCATATTGGCCGTGCGCCAGAAATCCAGGCCGGCAAACACCTCCGACCAGGCCGGCAGCCAGCTGCGTTCCGCATCCGCCAGCCGGGTGATGATTTTAAAGGTGGCGTCCAGCGAACCGGACACCACCACCGGATGCAACACCGACATCACCCAGGGCAGAATCGCATCCAGATCCACCAGCCGGCCGCCACCCAGGCGCTGTAAGGTGGCGCTGTTGTCGGTCTGCTCGGCAGTGGCATAGTAGGGAATGCCCGCCGGATCCAGCCCCAGGAACCCCTTCACCTGGCGATTGCGCGCCAGCGCCAGGGATTCCGAAGCGGTCACATGGGGCAGATACTCCCCCGCCGCCACTACGTCGGCATCCATGGTGATCCCCTGCAGGTACAGATAAGAGCAAAGGCCGCCGGTGGAATGCCCGCCGATCACCGGCCGCTCTCCGGTAACCGCGATCACTTTGCCGATGGCCGCCGGCACATCCAGAGCGCACCACACATCCAGATTGGTATTCTGGTTGCCGTGGTCACTGTCGAAACCGGCCCGGCCCACGCGCCGGTAGTTGGCCATCCACACATCATAGCCCCGCAGATACAGGTAATGGGCCAGGCTGAAATACTTGAGATTGTCCGCCGCGATCACCGGATCTTCGCGGGCCCACTGGGGTGCATCCGGCGGCAGCCGGTAGTGGTAGCTGCCCAGCCAGAAGGGGGTATGGACATCGAACTGCTGGAAGTTCAACGTGATTCCGGGAAACAGCACCACCGGGGTAGCCGACCGGAACTCAGCATCCGGCGTGGGCCGGTAACGGCGCAGTTTGAGCTCCGGGCCATCGGCGGTGGTGGCCAGGTGCAGGCCATGGGAGCGGTCATCATTGCCGCAGGCAACCAGTAACAGCGGCATCAGTAACAAAGCCAATCGCAGCGGCGAACCGCAATAGGAAATCATGGGGGCGTACCTCAACGGAATTATTTTTACGCCAAGGTAAAAACCCCCGCGGGATAAAGCAATCGGTTTATGGCGCCAACCCTGGCGGTGGCCTGACCGCCGACGGCCTCTGGCCACTCAGCCACCAATGACTGGCCTGGGTTTTAGTGGCCACTAAGCAACCTCTGCAGTATTCCGCTGCGCTGGTGCCACCGTGCTGGTTCGACCCTTTGGATTTCAGTATGATGCGCCGATGACAACAGAATCCTCCGCCGCCCAACGGCATATCTATTCAGTATCGGAACTCAACGGCCTGGTCAAAGGCAAACTGGAGACGGAATTCCCCGCCATCTGGCTGGAGGGGGAGATTTCCAATTTGGCCCAGCCCCGCTCCGGACATATGTACCTCACCTTAAAAGACGATCAGGCGCAACTGCGTTGCGCCATGTTCCGGGGTAATAATCTGCGGCTGCGCTTTCGCCCCCGGGACGGCATGCAGGTGCTGGTGCGGGGCCGCCTGAGTCTGTTCGCCCCCCGGGGGGACTACCAGTTGATCATTGATCATATGGAGGAAGCCGGACTGGGGGCGCTGCAGCGGGCCTTCGAGCAGCTGAAGCAGAAGCTGGGGGCAGAGGGTTTATTCGATCCGGCGCGCAAACAACCGGTACCGTCCCGGCCCGGCCGGATCGGGGTGGTGAGCTCTCCCACCGGCGCCGCTATCCACGACATCCTGTCCGTACTGCAGCGGCGGTTTCCCCTCACGGAGGTTGTGGTCTATCCCGCCCAGGTGCAGGGCACGGAGGCCGCCCACAGCCTGTGTCAGGCCATCGCCACCGCCAACCGGCGAGCGGAGACCGAGGTGCTGATTGTGGGCCGGGGTGGAGGTTCCCTGGAGGACCTGTGGAGCTTCAACGAAGAAAGCCTGGCCCGGGCTATCGCCGCCAGTGTGTTGCCGGTGGTGGCGGCGGTGGGGCATGAGGTGGACTTCACCATCGCCGATCTGGTGGCGGATGCCCGGGCCCCCACCCCCTCCGCTGCAGCGGAAATGCTAAGCCCCGACGCTGGCGAGCTGATGAATACACTGCAGGGTTATCGCAACTGGTTTGCGGAACACCTGCGGCGATTATTACAAAATCAGCAGCAAAAACTGGACTGGACCAGCCGCCGGCTCAAGCATCCGGGCCGCCGGCTGCAGGAACATCAGCAACGCCTGCGGGAATTACAGGGTCGTCTGGTACAAAGCCTGCATAGGAATCTGCTGCTGCAACAGAGTCAGCTGCGCACCGCCCGGGCCCGGCTGCTGAATCAGACCCCGGCCCACCGCCTGGCCGCCGCCCGCACCCAACTCCAGACCCTGGATACCCGCTTGCGCCGCAGTGCCCGCCAGCAGCTGGAACAGCAGCAGGCGCAATTGGGACATCTGGCGCAGCGCCTGAATACCGTGAGCCCGCTGGCCACCCTTAGCCGGGGTTACTCCATCACCCAGCTGGAAGATGGCAGTATCCTGCGGAACACCACTCAGGTGAGCGTGGGGGACCAGGTGCGGACCCGACTGCACCAGGGCCAGATCCGGTGTCGGGTGGACGCCATAGACAACGCCTGAAAGGAGTACTGCCATTGATGGGCCGGCGCAAGAACACCGAATACACCCCCTTCCCGCAACAGGCGCCGGAGTATACCGAGCAAATTCACTGGCGTCGGGTGGCCCTGGTGATGGTTCCCGCCGCAATCCTGGTGCTGGGCGCACTCTGGACTGTGCATCGGCTGTTGCACGGCGATCAGCCGGCCACGCCGGTGCCAGTGCTGGAGGGCCGCCTGCCGGATCGGCCGGCCCTTGCCACTGACGCTGACACTCCCAAGGTGGTATCTGGCGGCGAAGCTCCACCGGAGCGGGCCGCGGGAGCCGAACCGGCGGAGGATCACCTGACTCACCCAGCCGTTGCCAACACCAACCCCGAGCCGGCAGCCACCTTGTCAGCACAATCCGGGGTAAAGGCCAGTGAACCCGGCGCTGAACCTTCGGCCCGGGAGCAAACAGCCACGGCGGAGCCGATGCCCGAGGCACCATCGACAGCGACGGCACTCGCCCAGGCCGACGCGCCGCAAGCGGTTAGTGAGCCCGGCGCCGACCCTGACCGCACCGTGCCCCTCTCCGTCCAGGTGACCATTCATGAGCCGGCGGTGACCCGCGCCCTTCTCACCGACAGCATGCACGGCCTGGAACCGGGCACGCCCCTTGTCTCCACCGACGGGCTGCCGCAGGGTTTTATCAAACTGTACTTCTTCACCGATATTCAGGGGCGGGCCGGGGGCCGGCTCACCTATCGCTGGTATCACAACGACCAGGCGGTGGCCAGTGTTCGGGTGGGGGTGGGCAGTGACCGCTGGCGCAGCCATGCCAGTAAAAACATCAGTACGGGCATGCGCGGCCGGTGGCGGGTAACAGTCACTGACCGCAAAGGCCGGCTGTTGGCAGAGAGTGAATTTTTTCTGCCCCCCGCAGCTGGGGATCAGGCGTGATGGGTATAGTAGTGCTCATCCAGCCGATGGGCATCCACCACAGTCTCCAGTAACAGGGTCCCGGCCCGTTCCACATCGGCGGCATAACACAACACGCCATCCTCATGGCCCAGCATCGCCAGTATTCCCTCCTGCCCGCCGGCGGCCCGCACTTGCTCCGCCACCGCCCGCGCCATTGCGGGGGTGCCGTAGGGTACCCGGGGCGGCGTGGTGGCCAACTGCAACGCCGCCGCCCGCTGCCACAGCAGCGGTGAATGCACATGCAACACGCAGTGAATATCCGGGCTGCTCTGATACAAGGCGGCGTGGGTCAATGCTTCTGAAGAGGGGTGCAGGGGCCCCCGGGCCCGCAGATAATTGCGGTTAATATCGGAGTCTTCCACCAGCACATAATGCTCCCGGCACAACAGGGGCAGGTGCCCGGTTTGGGTGCCGGAAATGACAAAGGCATTGTTATCGGTACGATGGCTTACGTTACCAAATCCCATGCCTCCATAGCGCCGCGGATCCTGACCAATCAGGCCTAACCGATAAAAGTAACTGCGCCAGCCATTGAGCTCGGCAAAGTGCGGACAATCGATATGATGGGCATCCGCATATTCCAGATCATACTGGATCACGCCTTCCTGGGGATCCGAACAAAGATGTTCTCCCATGGCCATACTCCCACTGGGTGGAATTTTCGACCTTAGCGCTTTTTCTTTTTCTTCTCCACCCTTTTATGATGGGCAACCATCCGCTGCTTTTTGCGAATTTGCCGCGGGGTCAGGGTGTTGCGGCGACCGGCATAGGGGTTGGCGCCGGTTTTGAACTCAATGCGCACCGGGGTGCCTTCCAGGGCCATCACCCGACGAAAGGTGTTTTCCAGATAGCGTCGATAGGCGTTGGGCACGCTTTCTGTCTGATTGCCATGGATCACCACCAGGGGTGGATTACTGCCCCCCATATGGGCGTAGCGCAGCTTGATCCGGCGGCCGTTCACCAGGGGCGGCTGGTGATCGCTGATGGCATCCTCCAGAATCCTGGTGAGATAGGGGGTGGAGAGTTTTTTAAAGGCGCTGTCGTAGGCCTTATCGATGGATTGATACAGCTCACCAACGCCGGTGCCATGACGGGCGGAAATAAAATGAATGCGGGCAAAATCCACAAACGCCAGCCGCCGCTCGATTTCCGCTTTGATCCGGAGTTTGGCGTCCGCCTCCATGCCATCCCACTTGTTGATGGCAATCACCAGGGAGCGACCGGTTTCCAGCACAAACCCCAGCAGGTGCAAATCCTGGTCCACGATATTTTCCCGGGCGTCCAGTACCATCACCACCACGTGGGCATCCTCCACTGCCTGCAGGGTCTTGATCACCGAGAACTTCTCCACCGCCTCGTTGACCCGGCCCCGGCGCCGGACCCCGGCGGTGTCAATGATGGTGTAGCGCTTGCCACGGCGCTCGAAGGGGATATAAACACTGTCCCGTGTAGTGCCTGGCAGATCGAACACCACCACCCGCTCCTCCCCCAGGATACGGTTCACCAGGGTGGATTTACCCACATTGGGCCGGCCCACGATGGCCATTTTGATACCTTTGTCGGCCTCTTCCCGGGCCGCTTCGGTTTCCTCATCGTCCGCCGGCAAATGCGCAAAGGCGGTGTCGATCAGTTGATTGACCCCGCGCCCGTGGGCGGCGGCAATGGCCTGGGGCTGGCCCAGACCCAGGCTGTAAAAGTCCGCCACCACTAATTCCGGGTTGTGGCCATCGATCTTGTTCACCACCAGCAACACCGGCTTGTGGCGGGCCCGCAACAGCTGCGCCAGGGCCTGATCCCCCGGCGTCACTCCCACCTGGGCATCCACCATAAACAACACCAGGTGGGCCTCTTCCACCGCCTGCAGGGATTGATCCCGCATGTGACTGTCGATGCCCTGCTCGTCGCCGGAAATACCGCCCGTATCGATGACGATGAATTCCCGTTCCCCCAGCCGGGCATCGCCGTACTGGCGGTCCCGGGTGAGCCCCGGCAGATCGGCAACAATGGCGTCCCGGCTGCGGGTCAACCGGTTAAACAGGGTGGATTTACCCACGTTGGGGCGCCCCACCAGGGCGATCACCGGTTTCATTGCGTTTCAATCACCCGGTAAGCCGCCAGCTCGCCACTGTTGCCCTGCACGTACACGGTGTCGTCATACACCACCGGTTCCACCCGGATACCCTCGGCGGGATGAGTCAGGCGGCGCAGGGACTGGGCCTTGGGGTTGGCGAGCTGAAACCGCTTCACCCCCACCTTGGCCCGGGCCAGGAAGGCGCCGTCCCGGTAGGACAGCCAGTAGAGAAAGCCTTCGTAATCCCCCACCAGCACATAGCGGTCGTAGGCGGTGGGGGCGCTGAGGCCCCGGCCCTTGAGCTTGTCCTGTTGCCAGATATCGGTGCCGGACACCGCATCCTTGGCGTACAGCACGCTGTCCTCGTCCACCACATAGAGCCGGGACAGGAACTCCGACACCCCGCTGTAGGAGGACAGAGGCTTGCTCCAGAGCAAGCGGCCAGTGGGGACATCGATGGCTGCCAGGGCCCCCTGGAAAGTGACCGCATACACCACTTTGTCCGACACCCAGAAGCGCCCGTCCAGGTCGATCAACCGCTCCAGTTCCGAGCGGCCACTGGGTTCTCCGATCAACCGCTCCCAGGCCACGTAACCGGAGTCGGTGTCCAGGGCCACCAGCTTGCCGTTGGCAAACCCCGCCAGGGTGACCGGGCCTTTTACCACCGGGCTGGCTTCACCGCGCAGGGTGAGCACCGGGATACTGGTATCAAACAACCACACGGTGGCGCCGTCCTCCCGCTGCAGGCCGCGCAGGCGGCCGTCGATGGTCTGTACCACCACCCGGTTGCCTCCCAGAGCCGGGGCAGACAGAATCTGACCGCCCAGGGATTTGCGCCAGAGTTCACTGCCATCTTCCGCATCCAGCACCACCAATTCACCGTTGGCGCTGCCGACGGCCACCATGCCGTAGCCGGCAGCCACCCCCCCGGTGATTCTCAGCGGCAGATTCTTTTGCCACTGCCGCTCTCCGGTTTCCCGGTCCAGCTTGTACAGCAGTCCGGAAGCGGAAGCGGCGTACACCCAGCGTTCAGTCACCGCCGGCTCCAGGTTCAGATACAGCTCCCCCACGCCGTTACCGATGGTGGCGGTCCACAGTTTTTGTACCTGGATCTGAGGTTTGAACTGTGGCAGCGGTGAGGGTTGAACCACGGATTCGTCACTGCTGCAGCCCACCAGCAGCAGTGGCAACAGGATTAAAAACCAGCGTTTCAGCATCAGCCGGCCACCAGCAGGTTGTTATACTTGAACTCCAGAATCGGCCGCGGCTGACCCTGATTCAGCTCAGTGCTCAGGTCAATGGCTTTCTTATAGGCGGAGCGGGCTTTGTCCCGCTCGCCCATGGCCAGATAGATATCGCCCCGCACTTCCTCGAAGGCATCCGCCTGGGACCCGGGCTCCACCTCATCCAGGGTCGCCAGGGCAGCGTCGTATTTTTCCTGCTCCGCCTGCACCCGGGCCAGCCGCTGGGTGGCAATCAGCCGGGTGGGATCGCTGCTGGTATTGGCCGCCGCCCATTGCAGTTGTTGTTCCGCCGCCGCCGGGTCATTATCGAACATGGCTTCCCGGGCCAGCATCATGGCGCCGAACACGGCGTACTCATTGCCGGTGAAATCATTCTTCAGTTGTTTGCCCAGGTGGGTTACCGTGGCCAGCTGGCCTTCCAGTTGTTCCGTGTTACCGGCTATACGATACTGGTCCGCCAGAGTGGCGGCCTCCACCAGTTGGCTGTACAACACCGCCGCCGCCTCCCGGTTGGCCTGTTGATTCTGCTGGTAGAAGTTCCAGCCCAGCACCGCCACCAGCGCCACGATGATGCCGGTGAGGATACTGGTGCCGTTTTTCTGCCACCATTTTTTCATGGCTTCTATTTGTTGTTCTTCGGTCGTGTAAACGTCCACGTTATGACTCCTGGTTGATCAGGTTTGCTGCTAAATACTCACCCAGTCGGGCCTGGGCCACCCGCTCCTGAGGCCGTTGCTCACGGAGAAATTTCACGGTGACCTCCTGCTGGCGGATTTCCTCCTCCCCCAGCACCAGCGCCACCCGGGCGCCGGAATCGTCGGCTTTCTTGATCTGCTTCTTGAAACGGCCGCCACCACAGTGGCATTGGACCCGCAGCTCCGGCCGTTGGTTTCGCACCTGCTCCGCCAGGATCAAAGCCTGGGCCGGATCCTCGCTCATCAGGTACAGGTCCGGACCCCGCTGCAGATGATCGGCGCCGCCGCAGGTTTCCAGCAACAGCACCAGCCGCTCCAGACCCATGGCAAAGCCCACCGCCGGGGTGGGTTTACCCCCCAGCTGCTGCACCAGTCCGTCGTAGCGACCGCCGGCGCAAACGGTACCCTGGGCCCCCAGCGCGTCAGTGACCCATTCAAAAACCGTTTTGCAGTAGTAATCCAGACCCCGCACCAGTCGGGGGTTGACCTCATAGGCCACCCCGGCGGCATCCAGTAACCGCCGCAGCTGACTGAAATGTTCCTGGGATTCCTCGTCCAGATAGTCCTCCAGGCTGGGGGCTTCCGCCAGTACCGCCTGAGTGCCGGCATCCTTGCTGTCCAGTATCCGTAGCGGATTGGACGCCAGCCGCCGCTGACTGTCGCTGTCCAGCGCGTCCTGGTGCTGGCGCAGATACGCCACCAGCGCCTCGCGGAACCGGGCCCGGGCGGCGTTGGAGCCCAGACTGTTGAGCTGCAACCGCACCTGTTCCCGCAGGCCCAGCTGCCGCCAGAGCCGGGCACTCATGATAATCAGCTCGGCATCAATGTCCGGGCCCGCCAGCCCAAAGCTCTCCACCCCGATCTGATGGAACTGGCGATAACGGCCTTTCTGCGGCTTTTCGTAGCGGAACATGGGGCCCATGTACCAGAAACGCTGTACCTGGTTATACAACAGGCCATGCTCTTCGCCGGCCCGCACACAACCGGCGGTGCCCTCGGGGCGCAGGGTCAGGCTTTCCTCATTGCGGTCGAGGAAGGTGTACATCTCCTTTTCCACTATATCGGTGACTTCGCCTATGGAACGCTTGAACAGCTCTGTGTATTCCACGATGGGCAGCCGGATTTCCCCATAGTTGTACTGTCGCAACAGGCGGCGCACAGTGTCTTCCAGATACTGCCAGACCACAGTATCTTGCGGCAGTATGTCGTTCATACCGCGAATGGCTTTGATTTGCTTACTCAATGGTAGTGGTCCTAACTGTTACTGACCCTGGTTTGCAGGGGCGCGATTATACGCCGGTTCAGGCTCCAAATGTTATTTTCGCTGGCGCCGCCTCGCCGTTGGCCTCCGCCTCGGCCACCCGGGCACGGATCACCTGTTCCAGTTCGTCCAGCAGCTGCTGGTTATCCACTTTGTGGCTGGGTTTGCCCTCCCGGAAAATCAGATTGCTGGGGGAGCCTCCGGTGAGGCCGATGTGGGCTTCCCGGGCCTCCCCCGGACCGTTCACCACGCAACCGATGATGGCCACGTCCAGCGGGGTTTTGATGTCCTCCAACCGGTTTTCCAGGGCATTGACCGTGTCGATCACATCGAAATTCTGGCGCGAGCAACTGGGGCAGGCAATAAAGTTGATTCCCTTGGTGCGCAGGCCCAGGCTTTTGAGAATATCGAAACCCACTTTCACCTCTTCCACCGGGTCCGCCGCCAGGGAGATGCGCAGGGTATCGCCAATGCCCTCCATCAACAAAGCCCCCAGGGCAATGGCGGACTTGACGGTACCGGAGCGCAGTCCACCGGCCTCGGTGACTCCCAGGTGCAGCGGATTATCGATCTGGCCGGCAATCAGCCGATAGGCAGCCAGGGTCATAACCACGTTGGAGGCCTTCAGGCTGAGCTTGAAATTCTGGAAGTCCAGGCGGTCCAGGATGTCCACATGGCGCATGGCGGATTCCACCAGCGCCTCCGGGGTGGGTTCCCCGTACTTGCGCTGCAGCTCCTTTTCCAGGGAGCCGGCATTGACGCCGATGCGGATGGGGATGCCCTGATCCCGGGCTGCATCCACCACCGCGCGAATGCGGTCCTCGCGGCCGATATTGCCGGGGTTGATGCGCAGGCAATCCACCCCCCGCTCCGCCACCGCCAGGGCAATGCGGTAATCAAAATGAATATCCGCCACCAGGGGCACCTGCACCTGTTGCTTGATGGCGCCAAAGGCCTCCGCCGCCTCCATGGTGGGCACGGACACCCGGACGATATCGGCACCGGCGTCCTCCAGGCGCTGAATCTGCGCCACGGTGGCCTCCACGTCGGTGGTCTCGGTATTGGTCATGCTCTGCACGCTCACCGGCGCATCCCCGCCCACGGGCACCGACCCCACCATGATCTGACGGGACTGTCGACGTTTTATAGGTGATTCAAAGTGCATCACTGGACTCCTACCCGGAAACTGGCCAGGGCCGTATGTTAAGGGTTCTTGGGCTGCAATACCATGGATGCGGGGGGCTATTCCCCCAGTCGCACCCGCACCACATTATGGGGGGGAACGGTGAACGACACCGGCTGGCCGTTGTAACTGAGCTCCACCACTTCACCGTTGCCCAGCTTGGCCTCGAACGGGGGCTCGCCAGTGAAGGAAAGGGTTTCGCCGTAGCGCTTCAGATCGGAAAACCGCTTGCCGGCGGCGTCAGTAACCTCCACCCAACAGTCTCCGGTGAAGGTCATGGTCACGGTGCCGCTGGCACTGGCAGATGCTGCGGTTGCGGTGTCGCTGGTGGTGGGCAGGGGTTCGGCGGCATACTCCACGGTGGCCGGCAGGGCCGCGGTGGTGCTGGGGGCATCCAGGTCGCCAGTGGCATCGAGCAATCCGCCAGCGGCCGAATCCTCCAGCGCGCTTGCCGGCGGTTGCCAGGGGTCATCCCTGTCCACCGGCTCCAACGCAGGGGCAGGGGCCGGCTCCGGGGTCGCCGGCGCAGGCTCCACTGGCGTTTCGGCGGCGCTGGCTTCCACCGCCCCGGCAGACTCAATGGCGCGCTCCACAGCCACCGGCTCCGGGTCGCCGCCGCTGCCCAGCCAGGCGTAAAATATTCCCACCACCACCAGCGCCAGCGCCAGCGCCAGCAGGAGCATCAACCCAAAGCGCAACGGGGCACCGAAGCGGGGCCCGGTGCGGGGTGGATCAATGGGCTGAATGGGCTCCGGTTCACCGGCTCCGGTGATGGCCTCGTAGGACCGCACCAGCTCCTCCCCGGAAATTCCCAGCAGGCGGGCGTAACTGCGAATATAACCTTTCACGAAGGTGGCACTGGGCAGGGCCGGGTAATCGTCAGCCTCCAGGGCTTTGACCACCCCGGCGGACAAATGCAGAGCGTCTGCCGCCTCCCCCAGCTCCATCTGCGCGGCTTCACGGCCCCGTTGCAGACAGGCACCCGGAGACCTGGCCAGCAGCTTTTCCATGCCGGAATCCTGGTCCGGTGAGGCGTTGGCGGCGGGTTTTCCGGGTAATGCACTCATAATCTATAGAGTCGCCTTGTATGCTTTGTATTCATCCGAGCCGGGGAACAGGTTTTTCAGGGCCAACTCGTAACTGGCAAGCTTGTCTTTGTTCCCCAGGATGCGCTGCAGCCGGATGCCCAGCCACAGCTGCCGGGGTGAGGGCTGGGCGATGGCCTCATACTTACTGAGATAGCGGGCCGCCATCTGATTGTCCCCGTTTTCCAGGGAGATTTCCGCCATTTCCAGCAGCGACACCGGCAGATTGGGGTTCAGCTGCAGCGCCCGGTTGAAGGCGCTGGCGGCCGCCTCCCGGTCGCCGGTGCGCAGGTAACAGATGCCCAGGTTCTCGTAAGCGGTAAAACGGCGACCGTAGCGATAATCCTTCACCACCCGCTGCAGCTGTTTAATGGCCTCTTCGTAGTCACCCTGTTTGAACAGGTAAGCCGCATAATTATTCCGCGCCTGGGAGAAACCGGGGTCCGCCGCCAGGGCCCGCTCGAAATACTTGATCACCTGCTCCGCTTCCCCTTCCATGGCATAGAACAGGGCCAGCGCATTGTTGACCGCCGGATCATCCGGCGCTATCTCATAGGCCCGCTTGAGGGTGCGGCTGGCGTCGTCCATACGGCGCTTCTGCAGGTAGATGGTGCCTGCCTCCACGTAGGCCTGGGCGGCCTTGGCCGGATCCCGGTTCTGGGCCAGCGGATTATTGGTTTCGGTCACGCAGGCGGTCAGCCCCAGCATCAGCACCAGACCCAACCCGACAGCCTTCACCATCGCTCGCAACAAAGTCAGCCACCTCAATCAGCGATTATCAGAATGATCTCCATCCCACTGTTTTCCCACCGACGCCGCTTACTGCCCGGACGCCTCATGCACCTTGATACGGCCCCGCTGCCGGGCGGCCACCTCGGTACGCCACTGCTCGGCGCGCCGGGTGCGATCCTGTACCTTGCCCACCAGTTGACCACAGGCGGCATCAATGTCATCCCCACGGGTGGTGCGAATGGTGGTGACAAAACCGGCCTGCATCAGGCGGTCCTGAAAGGCCTTGATACGGAGCCCGTTGGGTCGTTTGTAACCGGAGTTGGGAAACGGGTTGAATGGAATCAGGTTAATCTTGGACGGCACGTTCTGCAGCAGCGCAATCAGCTGCTCCGCATGCTCGAATTTGTCGTTGACCCCCTCAATCAGTACATATTCCATGGTTACCCGCCGGGTGTCCGGGAACCGGTCCACATATTCACGGCAGGCCGCCATCAATTCCGATAAAGGGTATTTTTTATTCACCGGCACCAGTTGATCACGCAACGGATCATTGGGCGCGTGCAGGGACACCGCCAGCGACACATCGATTCGCTCATACAGTTCATACATCCTGGGCACGATGCCGGAGGTGCTCAGGGTCAGCCGTTTCTTGGCGATGCCATAGCCCAAATCGTCTTTCATCAGCTCCATGGCGTGAATGACGCTTTCAAAATTCAGCAGCGGCTCACCCATACCCATCATTACCACATTGGTGATATTGCGCAATCCGCGATTGCTGGGGGGACCGAAAGAACGCTGGGCCACCCACAGCTGACCGACGATCTCCGCCACGCTCAAATCCCGGTGAAAGCCCTGCTTGCCGGTGGAGCAGAAACTGCAGTCCAGCGCACAGCCCACCTGGGACGACACGCAGAGCGTGCCGCGGTTGCCGTCGGGAATAAACACGGTTTCCACCCGGTTGCCCTGATCCAGCTCCAGCACCCATTTGCGGGTGCCGTCCGCGGAGGTGTGCTCCAACGCCACTCCAGGGCCACGGATCTCGGCCACATCCGCCAGTTTGCCACGCAATGCCTTGCCCAAATTGGTCATGGCTTCGAAATCATCCACCCCGAAAAAGTGGATCCATTTCATGATTTGCTGGGCACGGAAACGCTTTTCCCCGAGGGACTCGAGGAAATCCTCCAGCTGCGGGCGGGTCAGACCCAGCAGATTGACTTTGCCGGCAGTGTCGGTGTTCATGATGGCACCTGTGGCCCGAAAACCGGGCAGTTAGATACAACAAATGGAGTCTGAAGACTCCATTTGTACTTAAGCGTAGCGTAAATTGCTGATTTCAGGCAATTAGCGTGTGCGTGGGCACAACTCGCTCTGGGCAAAGAAATAGGCGATTTCACGGGCGGCTGAGGCCTCGGAATCGGAGCCGTGCACGGCATTTTCGTCAATGGTTTGAGCGAAATCCGCCCGGATAGTTCCCGGGGCCGCCTCTTTGGGATTGGTGGCCCCCATCAGCTCCCGGTTCATGGTGATGGCGTTTTCACCTTCCAGCACCTGCACAATCACCGGGCCTGACGTCATAAAAGCCACCAGATCCTTATAGAAGGGTCGCTCTTTGTGCTCGGCATAGAAACCGCCGGCGGTCTGTTCCGACAGTTGCACCATTTTGGCGGCAACCACTTTCAGGCCGGCCTTTTCGAATCGGGTCAGAATCTCACCAATGACGTTTTTCGCCACGGCATCGGGTTTGATAATGGAAAGGGTGCGTTCAACCGCCATGCTGGTCTCCAAATCAGTGTTATGACAAAGGGCTATGGCCAACGCCCAACGGCTGCGGGCATGTGCCGAAATCGCCGCGATTATACGCAGGTTTTTGCCCCGTGGATACCGCATCCCGGACGCCACCGCCACTGGCTGCGGTTTGGGAGTGGACCGCTACCCCCGTAATCGGGAAACCGTATCCCGCACCACAGCCACCGCCGCATCCACTTCCTCCAGGGTGGTGAAACGCCCCAGGGAAAAACGCACCGCCGCCAGCGCCAGCCGGTCATCCAGACCCAGGCTCTGCACCACATAGGAAGGGGCTACAGTAGCGGAGTTACAGGCGCTGCCGGAGGACACCGCCAGCTCATTCAGCGCCAGCATCAGGGTTTCCCCTTCCACCCCGCCAAAAGCCACGTTGAGGATACCGCACACCCGCTGGCTGGGATGGCCATTGAGATGCACGTCTTCCAGACTGGCGATACCGGTCCACAGTCGTTCCCGCAGCTTGCCAATGCGGGCGGATTCCTGGTGCAGATTCACCGCCGCCAGCTCGCAGGCCTTGCCCATGGCCACGATCTGGTGGGTGGGAAGCGTACCCGAGCGCATACCCCGCTCGTGACCGCCACCGTGAATCTGCGGCACCAAGCGTACCGCCGGCTGGCGCCGTACATACAGGGCGCCTACCCCCTTGGGACCATAGGTCTTGTGGGCTGACAGGGACAGCAGATCCACCGGCATCCGCGCCATATCCAGGGGCAACTTACCCAGACTCTGGGCCGCATCCACGTGTAACAGCACACCGCGTTCGCGGGTGATCCCGGCCACGACCTCGATATCGGTGACCGTGCCCAGCTCGTTGTTCACGTGCATCAGGGACACCAACACGGTGTCATCGGTGAGAGCCTGCGCCACCTGCTCGGGTTGAATCAGGCCCTGGGCATCCGGCCGCAGATAAGTGACCCGATACCCCTGACCTTCCAGATAACGACAGCTGTCCAGCACCGCCTTGTGTTCGATGGCGGAAGTGATGATATGCCGGCCCCGTTCCGGATACGCCGCCACCACCCCTTTGATGGCCAGGTTATCCGCCTCGGTGGCACCGGAGGTCCAGACAATTTCCCGGGCTTCGGCGCCGATCAGAGCAGCCACCTGGCCGCGGGCGGTTTCCACCGCTTCCTCCGCCTGCCATCCATACAGGTGGGAACGGGAGGCCGGGTTGGCGAATACCCCGTCCAGGGTCAGGTAGTGGGCCAGCACGGCCGCCACCTCGGGATCCACCGGGGTTGTGGCCGCGTAATCCAGATAAATCGGACGCATGGGAGTATGAAGCTCTGCTGTTCGTTTCAGGGCGGGAATTATAAGACAGTGGCCGGTGGGTGAGCAAAAACCCCCGGACAGCGGCGATCCTGCGCTCAGATCGCCGTGACCCTAGCGATCAGTTGGCTTCCCGCAGCGGCAGCCGCGCGGACTCCGCCCCCTGCTTCTCGCGGTCTTGCTGGTATTTGTCCTGGCGCTCCGCCACCTGACGGATTTCCTGGCGATCCACCAAGTTACCCAGGCTGATACCGGAAAGGAAATCGTGCAGTTGCCGACTCAGGTCCTGCCACAATTCATGGGTCAGACAGGTCTCGCCGTCCTGGCAGTCGCCGCTGCCGTGGCAGCGGGTCACATCCACTTTTTCATCCACCGCATCAATTATTTGCGCCACGTACAGATCACCGGCACTGCGACTTAACCGATAGCCGCCTCCGGGTCCGCGGACACTGGACACCAGATCGTTTTTTCGCAGCTTGGCGAACAGCTGCTCAAGATAGGAAATGGAAATACCCTGACGTTCAGAAATATCCGCCAGGCTCACAGGCCCGCTTTTCGCATGGAGCGCCAGATCCAGCATTGCCGTGACTGCATAACGACCTTTCGTGGTCAGTTTCATGGTGTTGGGCCTCCAGAGTTGCCGAGGGCCATCAGTAAGATGGCCCCGCACTGTCCATTGTGCAATAACCGACTATTTTAGTCAACTTTTGTTGAGGCCGCCTCAGGTTCCGTCGCCGCCTCGTCATCCAGTAAATCGTCTTTAATTTCCGGCAGGGAACGACCGCAGTCGGTACCCATGGCCTCCAGCGCCTGGCTGATGGCATTCACTTTCTCATCCACCGCGTGCATGTGATCGAGCATGTTCTTCATGGACTGGACAATGGGATCCGGCATATCCGGGGTCATGCCGTAGGCGTCAAACCCGATCTTCGAGGCCATGGCCTGCCGCTGTTGCTCCTTCTGGCAGTCCTTGTCGTCCTGCTTGCAGATTACCCGGCCGGGGATACCCACCACTGTGGCGCCGGCCGGCACGTCTTTGGTCACCACGGCATTGGACCCCACCCGGGCGTTTTCACCGATGCTCACCGGGCCCAGCACCTTGGCGCCGGCTCCCACCACTACGTTATTGCCCAGGGAGGGATGACGCTTGCCTTTATTCCAGGTGGTGCCACCCAGGGTGACCCCATGATAAATGGTGACGTCGTCCCCCACCTCAGCGGTTTCGCCGATGACCACCCCCATACCGTGATCGATAAAGAAGCGCCGGCCGAGGGTGGCGCCGGGATGAATCTCGATACCGGTGAGCCAGCGGGAGAAATTGGACACCATCCGCGCCAGCAGTTTCAGCTCCCGGCGCCAGAGCCAGTGGGCCAGCCGGTGCAAAATGACAGCGTGCAGCCCCGGATAGTTGAGCAGCACCTCCACACTGTTGCGGGCCGCCGGATCGCGGTGGAACACCGACTGAATATCTTCGCGTATACCTTCGAACATAATCCGGGTCCTTACTGTCCCTTAACGCGCTTCTGTACTGTGGACAGTACACCACGCATGAGGTTCATTTCCAAGCGGTCCATCCGAGTGCGCATGAACAGGCGCCGGGCCCGGGTCATAAGCTGCTTGGGGTTGGCGGGGTCAAAAAAGCCGATATCCAGCAGAGTCTGCTCAAAATGGGTCAAAAACCGCTCCATATCCTCCGCCGATGCCAGGGGCTCATCCCAATCGGGTATTTGCAGGGGCATCACCGGCCCCCGGGGTGTTGCCGCGGCCTGAGACGCCAGCGCCGCCAGGCGCATTTCATAGCAGATGACCTGTACCGCAGAGGCCACGTTCAACACCGGATACGCCTCGTTGCCAGGAATGCAGATATGGTAGTGACAGCGTCGCAGTTCCTCGTTGCTGAGGCCAGCGTCTTCTCTGCCAAAAACAATGGCAATACTCGCATCTTTCGGTTCGTTTTCGACAATCCGTACCGCTTCCCGTGGGCTCATCACCGGCCAGGGGATGGTGCGCATGCGGGCGCTGGTGCCGAACACCAGCTGCCGGTCGGCAAGGGCCTGATCCAGCGTCTCCACCACCTGCGCCTGGTGCAGTACATCCGCCGCTCCGGAGGCGCGGGCGGTGGCCTTAGCGGTGGGAAACTCTTCCGGATCCACCAGCACCAGATCACTCAAGCCCATGGTTTTCATGGCCCGGGCCGCCGCGCCG
>MDSW01212968.1_pt1 | contig 17523 bp, 16 predicted proteins | sample 811171 | NCBI WGS metagenome assembly MDSW01 (sample SAMN05326641, study PRJNA326480) | marine metagenome | isolation source: seawater | place: Atlantic Ocean: North West | collected 2012
CCCATACGACCGCGTCGGCGTGGTGAACGCCGATCCTTAAGGACTTTTCCCGGCGCATCTCTCCGCCCAGGGTCCCTCGCTCACGATCCCGACACACCTCGACGCCTTTCAACTCCGCTTCTGACGCCTTTGAACTCCACCTCGATATCATCGCTCGTACGGACCCTCGACCCTCAGTTCTACCCGCCCACGGTCCTCGTCGGCGTGACGCACGAGATGCGGATCATGAGGGAGGAGGTCTTCGGCCCCGTGCTCGCGATCGTGAAGATTCACAGCGACGACGAGGCCGTGGCGCTCGCGAACGACTGCGATTTCGGGCTCGGGTCCAACGTGTTCGGATCGAGGAAGCGGGCGCTTCGCGTGGGCGCGAAATTAAACGCGGGGATGACGACCGTGAACGACTTCTGCGCGACGTACATGGCGCAGTCGCTGCCGTTCGGCGGCGTGAAGGAGTCCGGGTTCGACCGCTTCGCCGGCGTAGAGGGGCTTCGCGGGTGCTGCCACGTGAAGTCCGTCGTCGTCGACGGCGTTCCCGGGATCCGCACGGACATCCCGCCGCCGCTTCAGGCGCGTTCTATACACTGGTTCCCATACGACCCCGTCGGCGTGGTGCACGCCGATCCTTAAGGACTTTGCCCGGCGTTTCTCTCCGCCCACCCCTCGCTTTCAATCCCCGCCCTCGACGCCTTTCAACTCCAACTGACGCCTATGAACTCCACCCCGACGTTCGCTTGTATGGAATGGCCCTGCAGTATCCCACCAAGCCGTACGCGTTCGCGTTCTGCAAGAGCCTGTGTCACATGTTCTTCGGTCTCGGCGCGTTCGAGAACGTGATGGGGCTCGCGATGCTGATCAAGACGTTCGTCCTGCCGTCCAAGCCCAAGGTGTATTAAGCCGAGGGGCGAACGATCGACGAGAGGGACGACGAGGGACCCCGACTGTTTGTACATAAAATAAATTCATCGTCACTTCACGACCAGCAGATACCAGACCTGACTCAAGCAAACTTGAACGCGACGCGACGTCTCGTCGCCGCGCTTTTGCGTGCGCACTCCTCGTCGCGCGATGGCGGGGCGGCACGGCCGCCGAGGGCGGCGGCTCGCGATCTACGGCGCGGTCGTCCTCGCCGGCGTCGTCGCGTACGTCTTCGTCGCGTCGCTCGCGCTGAGCGGCGGCGGCGGCGGAGGGGTCGGCGCGGGGAGGGACGGGGGCGTCGTCGACGACGGAGGCGATTTCATCTCGCGCGCCAACTTCGTGCGACCGACGGCGAAGCGATCGGCGCCCTCGCGCTCGCCTTCTCCGCCGCCGCCGACGCCGTCGTCGCCTTCCGCGCCGCCGACGCCGTCCACGCCGGCGCGCGACGCGAAGCTCGAGACGGACGACGACGACGACGACGACGACGCGCGCGCGAACGAGTCGGGAGGAGACGCGCGATCGGACGCGTCAAACGCGAACGCGAACGAAGACCGCGTCGGCGTCCCGGGCGACGCGGCGCGCGTTGAGGACTTCGCGGGAAGGGCGTTCCCGATCGCGAAGACGTCGTCCGCGCGCGTCGCCGTCGAGAAGGACGCGGTGGACGCGGACGAGGCGACGGAGAAGAAGGCGACGGCGGTGCACGAGGAGGAGGAGGAGGAGGAGGAGGAGGAAGAGGAAGAGGCGCCGGCGGCGCGCGACACCGCGGAGCCGGAGACGGAGACGGAGACGAGCGCGGAGGACGAGGACGAGGCCGAAGAAGAGGAGGAAGAGGACGAGTGCCACGCGCTGGAGCACGCGGACTACTGGGGCGGCGAGGTCCTGCTCCCGACCGCGACCGCCGCGAAGTCGTCGTCGACGTCGACGTCGTCGGCCGTCGCCGCCGATTCCGATTCCGCGTCGGCGTGCTGCGACGCGTGTAAGCGCCACGAAGCGTGCAACGCGTGGACGTGGTCGCCGCCGCCGCGACGCGCGTGCACGCTGAAGAGACTCGACACGCCGTACCAGCCGCTGAACGTGAACGCGAAGTTGAAGACGACGAGCGGCGCGCTGTATCCGCCGACGCCGCGGTTCGTCCGATCGAACGCGACGAAACGCGTCGCGAAACGAGCCGCGGGCACCAATCCGAACGCGCCGCGTGGCGGCGGCGAGCCGGAGCCGGAGCCGGAGCCGGAGCCGGAGACGTGCATCCACACGATGATCACGAGCAACGGCCAGCCGTACATGAACTGGCAGACGCGCGTGTTCTACCGAACCTGGCTCGCGTCGTCGAAGGAAAAAGGATCGCCGTTGAAACACTTCACGCGCGTGCTCCACCGCACGCGCGACGACGAGCTCATGTTAGAAATTCCGACGGTTCGCATCGACCCGACGCACGCGGAGTGCGACAACGGGTGCGACTACGCGGTCAAGGACCGTGCGCGGGCGATCGCGGAGTGGGCGGAGACGAAGGACGCGCGGCGATGCAGTCACGTGTTGATGGCGGAGGCGGATTACGTGATGCTCAAGTCGCCGCCGCGTTCGGTGATGTTACAGCGCGGGCACGCGTACGGGTTCTTGTTCGGGTACATCATCCCGTGGCACGCGGACGCGCTGCCGGCGTCGAGGGTGTTACATGACGTCGAGCGTTACGGGCGTTACGAGGACGTGCCGCAGTCGGGGAACGCGCCGCAGGTGATGCACGGGGACGATCTGCGAAAGATCGCCGAGGTGAGGAGACTCCCGAGACTCCTTTCCATACGCTCCCATTCGCGCATCGCACGCCGTTCGTCACTAAAGGAGTTCGTTCTCATCTTATCTTTCCTTTCCTTTCCTTCTCTCGCAGATCTGGGCGGACCTCGTCGAGCGCGGCGAGGAGGACGAGACCGTCAAGCGCGTGTTCGGGTGGATTCGCGACATGTACGCGTTTGATTTCGCCGCGACGCGAATCTCGCCGATGCCCTTGACGATACACTACCCGCCCGTGCCGTTCAACAAGCTGATGGCGCAGCCCCCCGCGGACGCGACCGCCGGTCAGGCGTGCATGCTCCACTACACGTGGTCGCCCATCATGAGCGACAAGGACGGGAACGAGGTGTGGAAGTTCGACAAGCGGTCGATGCCTTTACCGCTGACGCCGCGGCCGACGCCGCCGGCGTGGGATCCGAGCCGAGGGTTCAAGCTTCAGGCGGGGGAGATAGTCACGGAGGAAGGGCTTGCGCTGATGCGCGCGATGGTGACGCGCTTCAACGAGGCGGTGCGGTCGATGCCGAAGTTTCCGGAGGGGACGACGGACGCCGCGGGGGTGGCGCGCGCGCGCAGGAACGCCAAGCCGGAGCACGAGCCGTTCTTGTAACCTTTTATTTTAGTGCGCGTCGAAATAGATAATAGACGCTCAATGTTCATTCATCGGTCAGTTGAAAGGGAATGCGATCAAATGTTGAAACCGAGGGACGGGTGAAAAACGTTTGTGAACGCATCTCATCACATCAAGGAACGCCGTTTCGGAAAATTCCCCGCGAGACTCCGTCGACGAATTCACCGCGTCGCCGCCGGCCGCCGGCGATCGCGCCACTGCGACGCGCGCTCACTCGCCGCCGCCCGCCACGTCTTCGGACGATCCCGCGCATCTACTTCATGAGTAGAAAAATGGTCGCTTTTGCCCTCTCCTCCGCGCGCGCTCTCGTTAAACCCGCCACGACGGTCTCCTCGCGCACCGCGCGCGGTGTGGTCGCTCGCGCGAACTTCGCCGTCGCGCGCGCGGCGCCGTGCATCGCGCGCGACGCGCTCCGCGCGCGCGGGTTCGCCGCCATCGCCGCGCCGTCCCACTCGATGCGCGCTCGCCCTCGATTCTTCTCCGCGCAAGCGTCCGAGGAGGACGAGGCCGCGACGGCGGAGGAGGACGCGGACGACGCGGACGGCGGCGTCGACGCCGCCGCGCCGCCCGCGGCCGGGCCCGTGAAGCTCTACGTCGGTAACCTGTCGTGGGGCGTGGACGACTCGATGCTCACGGACGTCTTCGCGGAGTACGACGCTTCCGGGATCGCGGTCATATCGGACATGAACACCGGCCGCAGCCGCGGCTTCGGGTTCGTGGAGGTGCCGTCCCAGGAGATCGCGGAGAAGGCCATCGCGGAGCTCGACGGCGCGGTGCGTGGCGGCGGTCGATCCGCCCCCGAGATCTTTTTCGCGTCCCTCGTCGCGGATCGAACCCCCGCCCTCCCAGTCGGCGCGATCGTCGATCGCGTCGCGCGCGCGGGGTCCTCGTCGCGTCCCCCGCCGCGCGATCCGATCGTTCATCGCGCGCGATCGCGCTGGGGAGGCGCGCCGCCTCGCGCCCTCGACCTCGTTCGTCGCTGACCCGATCGCCGATTCTCCCCTCCGATTCGTTCATTCTCTCACAGGACGTCGACGGCCGCCCCATTCGCGTGAACATCTCCGAAGCGCGCAGCTCGCGCCGCGAGTACGACGGCGAGCGCGGCGAGCGCGCCCCGCGCGAGCGCAACTACGACTTCGACGCGAGGAAGGTGTACTTCGGTAACCTCTCCTGGGGCATGGACCACCTCGACCTCCAAGACCTCTGCGGCGAGTACGGCGAAGTCGCGGATTCGCGACTAATCACCGACCGCGAGACGGGACGCTCGCGCGGGTTCGGGTTCGTCACGATGTCCAGCGCGGAGCAAGCGGAGAAGGTGGTGAACGGCCTCAACGGGCAGGACGTCGACGGGCGCGTGCTTCGCGTCAACATCGCGAACGTGGACGGCCGCTAAACGATCGGTGATCGGTCGATCGGTCGATCGATAGACCGATCGATTCGATTCGAGGCGAGGCGAGGCGAGGAAAAAAAAAGCGAGGAGGAGGGTTCACGCGGAGACGACTCCCTCAGGAGTTTTATATAGGAGGATTTTTTTAGTTCACTATAGCTCACCGAGCGAAGCAGGAAGCGAGTGTTGTTGGGATGTTGTATATGATGCATTTTAATACTTACGGGCAAAGTAACAGAGCGGGCGCCGGGGCGAATTCGGTCATCGCTCGTACTCAACGTAGTCGTCGCGTTAAAAGAAAAGAAGAGAATCAAAACCACCCGTCACCCGTCTCCCCGCGTTCGTCGCGTCTCTCTGCTGCTAATTCTAACCTTTACAAACCCTCCCTCAACAGTTCAGCGCGGACTCCACCGCGTCCACGGCGGGACCGAACCCCGCCCCCGCCCTCGCCTTCGCCGCCTCGTACCCGCGCGGCTGCACCCCCGCGGCGGCGGCTTGCACCGCCGCCGCCGCCGCCGCCTGAATCGCCTCCCCGCGCATCATCGCCTCCACCTCCGCGGGGGATCCGCCGCCGCCAGCCCCGAACAGACTCGCGGTGAGCCCAGACAGCCCGGACAGCCCGCTCATCGGGGTGGGTCCCAGGGAGCCGTCCTCGGAGACGCCGGATTCGCGCCGACCGAGACCCCGGCGAGCGTTCGTCGCGCCGTTTTCGCCGCCGTCGCCGTTGGTCTTGGTCCCCGCCGCGCCGCTGTACCACGCGTAGAGCGCCTGCAACGGGCCGACGAACGCCGGGGACGTCCACGACGCGAGTCCGGAGTTGTTCGCGAGCTGCGGCGTGTTCGCGGAGGCGCCAACCCCGCCGGGCGCGGGCGCCACCCCCGCGGTGGCGACGGATAACTGCTGGAGCCACTCGGGGGATTTGAGAAGCGCCGCCGCCGCCGCCGCCGCGCCGTTCGCGTTGAAGCCGCCGACGACGCCGCCGTTGCCGCCGAGCATCGGGGGCGAGAACAGCGTGCTGCGGTCCTCGAACTTAACGCTCGCGCCCTTGCCGTTACCCTTCTTTCCGTTACCGCCATTATTCGCGGGCGCGGCGCCCGCGCGGCCGAAGAAGTTCGACAGCCGAGTCGACGCTTGCTTGGCGCCGAACGCGTTGTTACCCGCGTTGAAAAACGACGCGCCGCCGTCGGCGGGCGGACCCATCATCCTCGGCGCCGCCGCCGCCGCCGCCGCCGCCGCCGCCGCCTGCTGCTGCGCGCCGACGCCGTACCCGGACGCCTTCTCCGCGGGAAGCGCGCCGTCCGCGCCGAGCGCGAGGCGCTCCGTCACCGCGCCCGCGCCGAGCCATCGAAGCTCGCCGCGCCCCTTACCTCCACCCTCGGGCTCGACGAAATCCAACACGCCGACGCGAATGAGGATGCTCGCGACGTCGTGCAGCCTCCGCGCCGCGCCCGCGAGCGCGCCGGTGCCGTTCGCGCCCGGCGCGTCCGCGGCGGGGACGCCGCCGAGCCGCATCGCCGCCGCGCACGCGTCGAACGCGACCGAGCCCCTCGTCGTCGCCGCGTCGTCGTCGCACCCGCCGGTGTGAAATCCGACGTGTTGCATCAGCCGCACCGCGAGAGACTTGAGCGAGCTCGCGTCGCCGCCCGCCGCGTCCGGGTTCTTGCCCTCCCTCTCCGCGGCGGCGACGACCGCGGGCGCGTCGTCGAGGAGCGCGCGCAGCGCGTTCTCGACGCGCGTCGCGCCGTGCCACTTGCACGCGCCCTTGGAGATGCGTTCGGTGACGCCGATGGCTTCGAGGACGTTCATCACGTCGTACAGGCGTCTTCGCTTCACGCCGAGGCGCTCCGCGAGCGCGTCGACGGGGACGTTCCCGGCCCACTGCGCGGTGCTTCCGCCGCCGCGGGTCGGGGGGTTGCCCGACGCGTTCGCGTTCGCGTTGCGCTCGTCAAACTCGGCGACGATGCGATCGGTGATGGACGCGAGCGAGTGGTCTTTCCGGACGTACGCCGGCCCCGTCTCCGTCTTGGCGGCGGCGGGCGCGTTTCCACCATCGATGGGCATGATAGAAACGGTCATCGCGTTGGCGTTGTTAACCGCGCGCAGCGCCACGGATTGATGCTTGTTCGGGGACATCCACGGCGCCTCGGTCTCGTTCGCCGCGCTTCGCTTCGCCTTTTTCGATTTTTTCCCCCCCGCGCCGACGCCGACGTCCGAGCCGCGGCGCCCGGCTCCCACGTTTTCGTCGTCCGAGTCGTACCCCCCGCCTCCTCCCGCGCCGCTCCTCGCGCCGAGCGGCGAAAACAGCAACCGCGTCGGCGCGAGCCCGTTCGGCGACGGCAGCGCGCCGCGTCCTCCACCGAACGCGGCGCCGAACCCGTCGTCGTGACCGCCCTGAGGCCCCTGATGCATCCCCGCCGCCGACGACGTCGCCGCCGCGCCGGCGACGTCGGCGAGCCCCCCGCCGACGGTGTGCGCGAGCGACAGGCCGCTCAGGCTCGAGTGTGTTCCGGTAGTAGCGTTACCGAGGTTAGTAGCGCCGCCCGTGCGGACGGTCATCGCGGGCGGGGGCATCGCCGCGGCGTCGGCGGCGGCGGTGGACGGCCGCGCCGCGGATCGAAGCCCCGCGGCGATATCGCCGCGCGCGCCAATCACCGTGTTGGGCCCCCCGGTGAGCTCCGCGGTCGCGCCGAACGGCGTCGGCGCGGTCGCGCCGCCCTCGCCGAGCCCGCCGTCGCCGACGTTCGCCTGCATCGTGAGCGCGGCTTGGACGACCGCGGCTTGCATCGCGGCGGCGCCGTCGCGCGTGCCCGAGCCGAGCACGGAGAGGAGCCAGCTGTGCGGCGACAGCGCGGCGCCGTTTTTGGCGGTGCCGGGCTTGGACGCCGTCGCGGGCGCCGCCTTGGGTTCCGGCGACGTCGCCACCATCGCGTCATCAGCCTCCGCGTCGTCAGCCTCTGCTGCCTCTTCGTCTTTCGCGGCGGAATCCGTTGCGGTCTGCGCGTCGACGGCCGCGCCGATCGCGGCGGCGGCGGCGGCGGCGGCCACCGCGCGCGCGCGCCGCCGACCGTCCTCCGCCGCCGCCGCCGCGACGACGCTCTTGGTCCTCCCCTTCGCCCTCGCCTTCCCGCCGTTTTTCGCGACGGACATCGGCGACTGCTTGAACGCGGACCCGAGGCTGCCGAGGCTGCCGAGGCTTCCGAGCGAGCACGCCCCGCCCGCGGAGTTGAGCACGTTCGCCATGTGCGCCGGGGTGAACCGGGGACCCGCGCCCCCAGTCGTCGGCGGCGCGACCAACGCGTCGACGCCGCCGACGCCGCCGCCGACGCCGATCCCCGCGCCGATCCCCGCGCCGAGCTTCTCGGAGGGCGTGCACACGGGCGGGAGCTCCGTGGAGTTCGCCGCGGCGGCGGCGGCCGCCGCGCGCACGACCGCGTCCAGATGAGCGGGGAGGTCGCCGTGGTTGAATCCTCCCGCGCCGCCGGGGTGATGCGGCGTGGTGAAGACGTCGGCGAAGCCGCGCGCGAGTCCCTCCGGGGAGCCGTCGAGGTTCGCCGGTCCGACGGCGGCGGACGTGGGCGCGAAGCCGTCGAGGCCGGAGAGGTCCATGCCGTGGCCGAACGCGTGCTGATGATGATCAAAAACGCTCGCCATGGAGGCGTTACCGGGCCCGCCGTACGTCGCCGCGTGCGCGGCGGCGGCGGCGGCGGCGGCGGCCGCCGCCTTGGAGGCGCGGCGCTGCTCCGCGGCGCCGTGGTGGCCGTGGTTCGCGCGCTTCGGCGAGCGGCTGCCGCCGCCCATGCCGCCGCCGCCGAGGGCTTTCCGCTTCCCCGCGGTCGACGGGTGCCCGGCGGCGGTGGACGCGCGTCGGTCGGTCGCGTCCGTCGACGGCGGGAGCGGGTTCTCGTCGCGGTCGAACGCGACGGGCTTGGACCAGCCTCGCCACTCGTCGCGAAGCGCGCATCGGATGCGGAGGCACGCGGCGCCCTTCGGGACGTCATTGTTGGCGAGGACGCGGATGGGGCCGGAGACGCCGCTGCCGAGGAACTCGACGCCGTCCTCGGCGAAGATGCCGAACAGAAGCCTGCGGCGAGCGAGGAGGGAAGGGGCGACAGGGCGTCCGGTCCGTCAGAAAACGCAGAAGACTCAGAAGACGGTCCGAACGACCACCCTGACGCGCGCGCGCGGAAGAAAAAAAAAGAGGACCGTTGGATGGGGTCCGCGCGCGATCGCGCGCCCCCCCGCGCCGCGCGTCGTCCCAAACGCGACGCGAGCGAGCGAAGCGCGAGAAAACCGCGCCGTCGAGCGCGCGCGCGCACCTGAACACCTTGCACTTGTTCGGTCCGAACGCGCAGACGTGGTTGGACGCCTCGTCGATGGAGACGAACAAGTTCCTCGCGTCCTTCCACTTGTCCTCGCCGCCCGGAGCCGCCGCGCCGGGCGCCGCGCCGCGCTTCTTGTCCGCGTCCGCGGCGGCGGCGCCCTTCTGCGTCCGGCCTTGCTTCCCGAACCGCTGAATCGCGCTCAGGATGGGCCCGGTGCACTCCTTCGCGCATCGTCCTCTCGTCACGGGCAACCACGCGTACCCTTCTCGATCGACAACCTTGCCGTTGCTCGCGTTGAATCCCATCGTCCCGGACTTCGCGCTCGTCGACCTCCCGCCGGTCTTCCCGAGCGGCTCCGCGTAGACGAGGTATATCAGCGCGCGAACGCTCGCGCCGTTGTACAGCTTGAGCTCGTACTCCAGCGCGCTGTCGCGCATGTCTTTGGGGACGTCGATGCTGAAGCCGCGCTCGGTGGCCTCGTAGATGTTCAGGACCTCGTCGTCGTCGTCGCCCTCGTCGTCGTTTCGCGCGGACCCCGCGGTCGCGCGATCGAACGTGAGCTCGACCTGGTTGTACGACCGCTTTTTCTTCCCGAGCTTGTACGCGCTGCGTCGATGAAAGAGTCGCGGAGGTCAGAGCGGGGAGCGCGGGGGAGGAGAGGCGCGCGACGCGACGCGGGGACGGTCGGGGACGGCGGAGGTGGCGCGCGCGGGATTTCGTCCCGAGTTTTTCCCTGCGAGCCGAGCGAGATTCGCGCGCGGGGCGCGACGCACCGGACTTCGTGCGTCTCTCGGTTCGGCTCGACGCGCTCGATGAACCCGTTCGGGTGCGACGTGATCACCGGGCACGGGATGAGCGTCGACGGGTCCTCCTCGATCGCGCCCGCGCAGACGCGGCCGGCGCCGCGCGCGGGCGCGGGCGCGGAATTCCCGTTGGCTTTCGCGGGTGCGCCCATCGCGCTCGGACGGAACCGAGACCCGCGCGCGCGCGCGACGGTCGTGAGGTGCTCGCGAACGACGAGCGCGCTGACGAACGCGAATGTATCGACGTTCCTGAGAGGGTTACGCGCGGTGTGATGCCGTGCGTGCCGCTCGCGCGTCGACGAATGCGCGTCCCCGGCGTCGCGCGAAAACAAAAATAGCTGTTGCGACAGCCCGTCGTATGCGCGTGTCGGTCGGTGGACTTGAACGGACACTTCATAGACATTTCACCCTAAACCCCGAGCGCGGTCGATTTAACCCTTCGTTTTCGAGTCAACGGCCATCGGTACCCCATAACCTGCTTTTATTTTCCCGATCGGACGACCGAACCCCGAACCCCAAACGGCACGAGCCTCGGCGTTGATCGCGCGAGCGTCGGTCCAGCCGGGTTTCGGAAAAGAAGCGAGAGAAGACGCGCACATGATGAATGAGTTGGAATCGAACCGCCTACGCTTCGACTACCCCCGGGGCGACGACGCCCGGAAATCGCGCGCTCCCATCCCCCCCCGCACCCGTCAACGGCGCCGCGATGCGCGCGGTCTTCGCGCTCTTCACGTGCCCCGTCGCGCGATCGTCGCGCTCCCCGAGAGGCCACCGCGGAAACGTCGGCACGTCTCTTCGATTCGCGCTGCTCGGCGAAGCCGCCACCTGCGCCTCCGTGCACGGCGCCTCCGACAACCCCAACGCGAGCCTCTCCACCCCGGCCCACGCGACCATCACGCCGTTGTCCACGCACCACCTCGGCGGCGGCGTCACGAGCGGAAGGGCGCACCGCGAGGCCACCTCGGAGAGGCGCTCGCGGACGACGGCGTTGGACGCGACGCCGCCGGCGACGACGACGCAGCTCAGCGTCTCGCCGTCGTCCAGGAGGTCGTTCGCCCACTCGACCGCGCGCGACGTGCGCTCGGTGAGGTGTGTCACGGCGACGCGCTGGAAGGACGCCGCGATGTTCGCGCGCGTTCGCCGCGTCGCGGCGTCCTCCTCCTCGGGAGAAGGGAGACGCCTCCGCGTCGTCGTCGTCGTCGCGGAAGAATTTGAATCCTCATCTGAATCAACCTCCTCCTCGTCCTCCTCCTCTTCCGAATCGCCGCCGCGCGAGTACACTTTCGTGAACGCGCCGTCGTCCGCGCCGACGCCGCCGACCCCGAGGTCCCTCTCGATCGCCAACCGCACCGCGGTCTTCAGACCCGCGTACGAAAAGTCGCAATCCTTCCGTCGCCGCAGCGGCACGGGAAACTTGTACGACGCGTCGTCGCCCTCGCGCGCGAGCGCCTCGAGCGCGGGGCCGCCGCCGCCGCCGACGTTTAACCCCAACAGTCGCGCGGTCTTATCGTACGCCTCCCCGAGCGCGTCGTCGAGCGTGCTGCCGAGGATGACGTAGTTCCCGATCCCGCGCGCGAGGATCAGCTGATGAGGCGCGTTCCATCGTTCGAAGCGATGATATCGGGGCGGGGTTTAAAGGCGTCAGGGGTGGAGTTGAATGGCGTCGCCCAGGTGTGTCGGGGATTGAAAGCGAGGGACCCTGGGCGGAGAGATGCGCCGGGAACAAAAGTCCTTAAGAAACGGCGTCTCACCGCGCGAACGCGGTCGTATGGGGACCAGTGTGGACAATATAGAACGCGCCTGATTGTGCCCGCCGCTGACGAGCAGCGCGAGGAACGGAAACCGGCATCGCGTCGTCCCCGCCGCGAGCCGCGCGACGAGCGCGTGCGCTTCCATGTGATGCACCGGCACGATCGGAAGCGCGTGCTTCGCGCTCAGCTCCTGCGCGGCGACGACGCCGACGCGAAGGCACATCGTGAGCCCGGGCCCCACGGTCACGGCCACCGCGGAGAGGCGCGACGGATCGTCGATTCCCGCGCGACGCAGCGCCTCCGCGACGACCGCGTCGATCGCGCGCTCGTGCGCGTCCCGCGCGAGGTTCGGGACGACGCCGCCCCACCGCTCGTGGATCTCCACCTGCGACGCGAGCGCCTCGCCGAGGACGCGGCCGTCGCCGGTGACGACCGCGGCGCCGGTGTCGTCGCACGACGTCTCGATGCCGAGTACGAGGGTGTCGGCGTCGACGCGAGGAGGCGCGGACGACGGCGACGGCGGCGCGGAGCCGACGCCGAGGCCGAGGCGTTGGCGTTGGCGCGCGTCGCGGTCGCCGCCGCCGGTGGAGGAGGAGGAGGAGGAGGAGGAGGAGGACGCGGCGAACCCGCGGCGCGGGGACGGACCGCGACGACATCCTTGCCGCCGACGCGCTTCCGGCGGCGAAGCCCTCATCGCGTTTGACGCGGACGTGGACGCGCGGGCGCACGTCGCGAGTCGCGCGGCGAGCGGGGGCGGCGGCGGCGGCGGCGGCGGCGCGCGCGACGCTGCGGCTACGGCGCGCATGGCGACGCGGGAGCACCGGCGTCGAATGTTGACGACGGCGGCGCGGCGCGCGCGTCGCGATGACGCCCCGCGCGACGACGACGACGATCCGACGCAGATGCAGTGCTCGGGCGCGTTTGGTTTTTTTTCTCTGGTGCAGTGGGCCGTCTGGTCGGCGATTAACCTTATTCTGTTCTCAATCGCCAGCCCACCGAACGCCGCTAAGCTATACCCCCCCTTCCTTTTCCTTCTCCTTCTCCTTCTCCCCGCGTCGAATCGCCGCGAGAATCTCCAGCGGGCGCGCGCCGCTCGCGGTCGCCGCGCTCCTCACCGCGCGACTCAGTCCCCGGCACGCGCTCACGTCGATCGCTCGCAGCGTCCCGCCGACCGGTCTGTTGGGGGGGCCGCCCTCCAACAGTCGCCGCACGCCCGCGTCGGTGACGTCCGCGCCGGCGAGGCCCAGCTCCCTGAGTGTGTCGAACTTCTGCAGGTTTCTGAGGCCGTCGTCGGTGACGCGTTTCGCGTGCGAGAGCGGCGATCCCAGCTCCAGGGTCTCCAACGTGGAGGACAAACGACGAAAGACGGGGAATTTTTTGTTGGTGTCAGCGAACCGTGACACGCGTTCCACGCACAGGACGTTTTCTATCGCCTCGTCCGACGCGAGCTTCGTTCGCGCGGCGCGCAGCGATCGCAGCGGCGGCCACCATCGATAAAGCGCGCGCTCGAACCCGTGCAACGACGCGTTCCAGCACCCGGTCACGTCCAGGTCTTCGAGCGCCTCCGCGTGCCACAAAAGACGAAGCAGCACGCCGTCCGAGACGGAAGAAACGCCCCACGCGTAGCCGTTACCCGCGCGCGTCGCGCCGACGCCGATCGCGAGTGCTCGGAGCCGCCGCCACCCGGGCAGCGCGTCCTCTTCGTCCGGTCCGTCCCCGCCGCGCTCGACGAACGCGAACGGGTCGTTCGCCGCGCCCATCGCGGGCCACGGCGTCCACCCGGTGGTCGGCCCGAAGTTGGTGGCGCTGATGCGAGCAGAAGACGGGGGACGTCGGGGCGGAGTTCAAAGGCGTCAGGGGTGGAGTCGAAAGGCGTCGCGGGCGGGGATTGTGAGCGTGGGGTGGACGGAGAGAGACGCCAACGGCGAAAGTCCTTCTTAAGGATCGGCGTCGACCGCGCGAACGGAATCGTATGGGGACCGGCGTGAGACGGGACGCGCCTCAGCGACTCGATCAGAGGGCACCCCGTCATCAGCGCCAGCCACGGGAATTTCGCGACGGAATCGTGCTTCGCGCTCTCGCTCACGTTCAACGACGTGAGCGACGCGCACGCGGCCGCGACCGCGGGGAGGACGTCGTTCCCGAGCCACGGTAATGCCGCGATGCTCAGCCGTTTCAGTCGACCCGTCAGCGCGGACGCGACGTACGTCGTCGCGCCGCGGACGCCGCCGCGCGCGGGGGAGAGGCTCAGATGATCCAACGACGCGGACTCGAGCCTTCCCGCGATGGACGCGAGCGCGCCCGCGGTCACCTTGTCTCCCATCCCGCTCGCGTCCAGATGTTTCAGCTCCGGGCAGTGCTTCGCGAGCGCGGCGTACGTCTTGTCCGTCAGCGTCGCGCACCCGCTCAGGTTGAGCGTGTGCACCTTCGCCCACTGGAGTGAGTTTATTTAAGGCGTCAGTCGTGGAGTCGAAAGGCGTCGCGGCGCGCGGAGAGAAACGAACGCCACGCCGCGAGAGAAAGTCCTCGAGCGAGGAACGAAGTTCACCGCGTGGAAAGGGTCGCACGGGGAGCAGTCTGGCGCGAGATGGGACGCGCCTGACCGGACGCGCAGAGCCGGCGGATGACGGCGTCGCTCGGCCGACACCACCCGTAGGACAGGTCCACGACTCGCCACACGCTTTCGGGCCGCTCGCGCAGGACGTCGCGGAACGCGCGGCACGTGCTCGCGAGCTTGGGGACGAGCGGGATCGCGCCGGTTCGATGAGTGGACCGTCGCGCGTCGTCCGCGACGTCCGCGGGGAGCTCCGTCGCCATCGCGAAGATGCGCAGCAGGACGTCTCTCGGGAGGGCGCGCGTGGACTGCTCCGCGAAGCTCAGGCCCGCTCTCGTCATCGCGCGCGCGTCCGCGCGCTGCGCGTCCGCGCGCTTTCGCTTCAGCTTCTTCCTCCTCGCCGCGAGCGTCTCCTCCTCCTCCTCCCGGTCCATCGTCGAGTCTTCGACGCGATCCGATGGTGCCAGCTGTACTCTCTTCTTCAATCGCGCCCGCCCCCCCACGCGGACGGCTTCACGCTGCGCTTCCAGAACGGGACCTGAGAAGAGCGCGCGTCCGCCGCCGGCAGCGCCGCGCTCGAGGCGTACACCGAGTACGAGATGTACGCGAGCGCGCCGGTCAGCGCGAGGAAGATCGGCGTCGACTTGAGGGCGTTCGGCGGCGGGCGCGGCTCCTTGAACGCGCCCATGGGGTGCGTGGGAAGTTGTGACGCGCGCTCGTGGCTTTTCACCCACCGCTCGGTTTCAATATTTGATCGCGGCCCTTTCAACGGACCGATGAACATTTTTGCTTGGACGGACTCGTCCGCGCGTCTCGCTCGTCGTCGACGTCACACGTCGGACGCGCCGAGCGACGACGCCCCGCGCGCGCCGACACGATGGCGTCGCTCCCCGCCGCCGCGCCCTCTCTCTCCCGCGCGCCCGCGCTCGCGCCGCGCGCCGCCGCGCCGGCGTCCTCCTCCTCGCGACGCGCGGCGGCGCGGCGTCGCGCCGTCGCGCGCGCGGCCGCGCCGTCCCCAGATCTCGCGACCGACGCGACGACGACGACGACGACGACGACGCGTCGCGACGCCGCGAAGCGCGCGCTGCGATACGCCACGGAGGGCACCTACCGCGGCGCGCTCGCGTCCACGTCCGACCGCGCGGCCGTGGAGGAAGCGCAGGTGGCGCTCGAGGCGTTCGCCGCGGGGACGCCGCTGGACCGCGCCGTCCTCGCGGGACGATGGCGGCTGCTGTACACGACCGCGAGCGACGTCCTGTCGGTGATTCGACTGGGGAGAGACGTCGGCGTCGTCGACGTCGGCGACGTCTTCCAGAGCTTCGACGACGCCGGGAAGATCCAGAACGAGATCCGGCTGAGCGTTCCGTTCCTGCTCGCGCCCGCGACGCGAGGCAAACCGGGGGGGGTCTCGCTGAAGGTGGACGCGGACTACCGCGTCGTCGGCGATCGCACGCTGAGGTGCGTTCTATTTTACACTGGTTGGTCCCCGTACGACCGCGTCGGCGTGGTGAACGCCGATCCTTAAGGACTTTTGCCATCGTTTCTCTCCGCCCAGGGTCCCTCGCTTTCGATCACCACCCTCGACGCCTCACAACTTCATCTGACGCCTATGAACTCCACCCCGACATCGCTTCGTATGGAACGACCCCGAGCCTGGTCTTCAACGAGGCCAAGGTGAGCGAAGTGCGGATATCGGACGCGGTGGAGGCGGCGCTCGCGCCCGCGCTGCTGCCGCGCGGGTCGCTGAATCGGCAGGTCTTGCTCGCGATCCGGGAGTTCGAGCTCAAGTTTCCGCTGCGTTCGGCGCTGAGCTCGATGGGGGGCGGCGGGGGAAGCGACGGCGACGGCGACGGCGACGGCGCCGTGGGGGGGGGAAACGACGACGCCGAGACGCGCGACGCGTCGGCGGCGCGCGGCGGAGGCGGAGGCGGCGCGCCCGTCGGCGCCTACCTGATATCCTACGTCGACGAGGACACGCTCGTGGGGAGGGCGAACGGGACGGGGACGTTCATATTCCAGCGCGAGGGCGACTTCGAGGCGGCGTAGAGGAAGAGGAAGGATGGACGGACGGACGGGCGGCGGCGGCGGCGGCGGCGGGAATCGCCGCGCCGGCCGCGCCGGCGCCGGCGCGTTCGCGGGCGAGCCTCGGACCGTCCGACGTTCCGGAGTGGAAGGCTGGAAACTTTGAAACTTTCGCGGCGTTCTCCGCGCGAACGTATTCATCCCGCGCGGCGCGTCCAGCGCGCGGCGACCTCCGTCCGCGGCGCGACGCGCGAGCGGAGAAGCCGTCATCGAGGCACAGGCAGATGTGAAGAGCCCCGCGGCGGGGCGGGACGCGAGCCGAGAAAGCCCATTGTTTCCGGAAGGATCCCGCCGGCGCCGCGCCGCCGCGGCGCCGTGCGGCCGCGGCCACGGCGTGGTGCGGGCGTGCCGCGTTCGATCACCTCGGCACGGGGCTGAGCGCGCGCGTCGCGAGGTTTCCGCGTGGAAAACGCGCGCGCGAGACGTGAATATAAGATAGCTAGAGTTTTTAGTTTCAGGAACAGTCAGTTCAGTCTTTGGAGACGCGCCAGGAAGAGAATCCGTCGCCGAAAACCAAATCCGAACCGAAACGAACCGGTGAGACCATCCGGAAGAAAGTTAACTCAAAAATCGACGGTTTAATTTCGCTCGACCGGAAGAAAAAAAGTCCCGGGCGGGAGAAAAAAAAAGTTCCGATCGGATCAGCGCCGATCGGATCAGCGCCGGTATCAAATTTCACGTGACCGAATTTTTTTCGCCGATTTCATCGAAGTGCGCGGTTTAGAAGTCGCGTCACTAACCGCGAAACTTTTAAACCACGCTTTTTGAGTCAACACATACGATCGAGATTTGGTCTCGGACGATCCAATCTCGCTTTCCGCGGTCAATCGTCGTCTGGAAGGTTTTCCGAGCAGGGAGTCAAAGGATCAGGATAATATTTTTTGGCAATGCGAACGCATAGTATACCCTGCGACGCGTCTCGGTCGCACTCGACCCACAAATTAGGGTTCAAGCGACGCTCGATGGCGCGATCCGCGTGCCCTCCGCTCGCGCAATCTCTTTCGCGAATTTTGTACTACCCCGCGAAAAGTGCACACAAAAGACGCCGGCGCGCAGGTGACGAAGCGCGGCGCGGGGGACCGAGGGCATTCGACGACGCGCGCGGAAGGCACCGCGCGCGCGCGCGTTCGATGTCGCGCGAGGACGAAGACATGAGGGACGCTCCGTGCGGCAGCGGCAGCGGCAGCGAGGGCGGGGGCTCCGGCGGCGACCGAGAGGTGCGCGCGTCCTTTCGCGCCGTCGTGGAAAAAAGATGCAGCGTTTAATCTCAGCCGCGCCGCGCCCCCCCCCCCCCCC
>MDSW01096136.1_pt1 | contig 17519 bp, 10 predicted proteins | sample 811171 | NCBI WGS metagenome assembly MDSW01 (sample SAMN05326641, study PRJNA326480) | marine metagenome | isolation source: seawater | place: Atlantic Ocean: North West | collected 2012
AAAATGTGGACAATGTATGGGACGAATAGACCATCAACCTTGATAAACGATACCAGGTGATTGTTACATTTTGGAAGTTGGAGTCGTGTAAGATCGGCTATGCCGAATAAATAATTTATCTTCGTTCGTTCGTTCGTATCCATACCTTCGTGCCTGCGTACGAATGAACGTACGAAGGTAGTCTACTGTACCTTCGTAGGCTATCTACCTTCGTACGTTAGCTTGCATTGCTTGTGCGAACGAAAGCTTATTTATACCTTAAGGTACCTTGATTCGTACGAAGGTAATAGCTTCTTGCGTTGCTTCATTTCGATCGTATTCTGAATTTCAACCAGGTGTGACATTTTTTTTATCTAAAGCTTATTTTATATTATTACTCCGTATGAACATACATTAGCGCCTTATCGTTTATAATAAGGGTAAACGAAGAGATAGTGTACTACGGTTCTATTCTGGATTTCAATCAAGTGTGAAACATCGAGTTTAAATTAAGTTAAGAATCATATATGATTAATAAATAATACCTTCGTAATATTAATTAATTAATCCACTCAAATGCCAACTTGAAATTGATAATATCGCAAAATCGATGATTTAGCAATAACCCTTATAATGTTTTACGGGATAACTTTGGTTTTTACGGTGAATGTACGAAGGTACCTTAGTAGTCGCATAACTCACGGGCTCAAGCTTGCAAGCGAGGGTTGACCGCAGTTCAAGACTTGGCCCGCGAGCCCATATCAGCATTGATGGAACGAGTACTGTTGATGAATGAGTTGTAATAATAACTTCGCGCGTTACAGATCCACGGCCCCGTTGCGTTCCTCTGGGTTCACACGCGCATCGCGAAGTTCATGTCGATCACAACTCCATTGTCGTCCAACCTCTGGAATAGGTAGTCTTTGGACGATCTTCCTGCTGGTTTGCGGGGCTGCTCCAATTGCGAGCGAACATCAAGTCGCTGCTGATGTCCGAGTCGCACTAACTACTCAGTGGCCGGTATGCTACCCTAACACCACGACATTTCAGTCAACTTTTATATAGGATCTGCAAAGGTCTTCTTTTGGCACTGGCACGATGTCGAAGAGTCTTAAAATCAACCCTTCCAACCGCCGCAGGCAACTTCAATTCTTTCGGAGACGGCCGAATTTTTTGCAGATGTCGATAATAACAAATACTGGAATTTTGTCGAGTCATGGACTGAGAGCGACATTGAAGGTTGCGAACAGCACATCCTCGATGTCGCCAAGAATCTCACCCACTCTGGTGATAGTTTTAATGTACTTCAGCTTGCCCTCAGGATCCGGCAATACTCTCCCCGGCTACAATTCTTTCGTTCTATCGCTCTGGAGAGCAACTCTTTTGCAGTTTTGCGCGCTGCAAATGAGATCCATGAACCGTTACCCTGCTGCTGGGTTGAGCTTGGCATGGCCAATCGTGTGGCCACGACAACCAAAGAGCTTCATAACTTGTTGGTCATTGCATCCGAATTAATGCCACGTGCTGGCATGATCTCAAACGCAACGTCGCTGGATCATATTTATCCAGGCAAGAAGACAAACATCAGGTTCCCGTCATTCCCAGACGGTTGTCCAAATGGCTACGCACATCATGAACACACTCTGCCGATAGTTATTTTGTATGCCGCGTTGGGTACTGAGTGTTTCTCTGAGTTTCATGATTCAATTTCAAGAGCATCTACGCACGGAGAGGTGGTATACATCCACAGACCTATACTTATGCACGGTTGCGAGAACAGTGGATGTGTCAGCGTGGGGACAGGAACTGAGATGCTAAATGCTGCTGGATTTGGGGTCGAACTTGCCATGAGAAACATAGAGTATAAATCCATGAATGATCCCAATATAAATGATTACACGACCTCGGATTCAAAGCAAAATCAGCATACTCGTGGATCTGTAGAGGGCTTCAACTTCACTACATTGTCACAGAGGTTCTCACACCTTGATCCTCACCTTAAATTGTTGAAGTCAAAGCTGTTACAGAATAGCGCAAACGTAGGTGCATCGCCAGAGATATGGCACACCAGGGATGTCTGCTTGCAAGTGACTCAACGCATCCTATCTGCAGCTGATAAGCTTAACTTCATGGTTGATGTGTTGCACAACTTTCCATCACTTGCATCTTCTCTTTCGCGTGTTCACATAGATGGAAGAATGAGGGCTGATATTATAGAACATCAGAAGAACATACGCTCAGAGGCACATATTATGCGTTTGAATGGAATCATATTAGAAGATGAAGCGGTCGACATATTTTCCCTTACAGATCAAATAACAAGAGACACACGAGTTGGGGACATTTTCCACGGTATGGGAATGACACGAACTCAAATACGTCAACTCTTGCAAATACAACCAGCACCTCACGGCGATCTAGATGGTATGTTTCCACGCTTAAGGCTCGAGGATTCAGAAATAACCGAGCTAGTCATTTGGATGAATGATATTGAGACTGACCCTGACTTTGAGCATTTAAGTCCCAAGATTGACCAATTCTCTGAACAAGGTGGCTCGATCCCGCATATGAAGCGCAATCTCCTTAATGTCATCGCAATTGTTGACCTGAGCCAACCTTCAGATCGGACTTTTGTGGAGAATATCCATAGGTATGTCAGTGATGGTGGTGTGCCCCTTCGTCTTGGACTGGTGCTGGTGGATAACGACACAGGTGGTTTACAAGCAAACGGCAACGTTGATGAGAACAATTATAACGCAGAGGGATGCAAAACTCCTGAAGCGAGCAATCCTGATCAGGAAAGAGATGACAAAAACGGGCATCTCTGCTTGCCTTCTGGTCTTCCAATTAGAACAGCGCTCGCCAGGGCAGGGACCTTGCTTTTGCGTGAGTATGGTGGAAAATATGCTGCCGAGTTTGTCCGCAAAGTTGCAGTGGCTAAGCAACTTATCTTCGACGGCAACTCAGTTTATGCTCCCGTTTACAGCAATAACATTTGGGCAGCAGCGGAAAAGGCTTTCATACATGCATTTAAGCGTGCCTGTTATGAATCAACTGCTGGAACGGAACCGAAGAATGCCACCATCAAAAGCGCACTGCGCCTTGCGTTACATGATATTCTTCGCATGGATGATACAGAAAGAGATGGGCATCACTCGATGTCTAGGTCTGCTCGCTATGTCAGCGAAGTGAAGTCAGCGATTGCCGTGAAAGGTGTGGTTGTTCCATCTTTCCTTGTTAATGGCCTGTATTGTTCTTTCCATGATGCGCAATTGCTTAGCAGCGAACTTAGTCAGGTGGCCATTCACTTAGTTCATCTCGAGGCACGTGCATTGAAAAGAGCTTTCCTTGAGGGTGATTTGGCTGATAGTATGCTGGATGCCTATCCGGATGGTGTCTACGGATGGTTACATCGTAATGCCATGTCAAAAAATGTGCCCATAATGTTTAGCACTGAATCGTTCACATCCATGCATGTTGAGATGCTCCCAGCAGCACAGCAAATTTCCCACGAATCTCTTGAAGAATATAATTTGCAAGCCAGCGCCGACTTTGACTTGCTTTCGTATGCTGTTGGGGGAGACAAAACTAAGATCAAATGCACCACAATATGGATTATCGCTGATGTTGGGAATGCCGCTGGCAGGGCACTTGTTGATGCTTCAACTGGTTTTGTCCATGGCAAGTTGAACAGGCCAGGCTGCCCGGCCAATGATGTTCGTATTGCTGTGCTTCATCCTCCATGGGCCACGCCAACACCTGAGGCTAGAGACTGGGCGAGAATATTCAGGGGCATCATGCTTAGCGACGATGAGTTAGATAATCTTCTCCAACAACAAGGATTTTTTGTTGCTCGGATATTGGGCTTGGACTATGATTCACATTCATATTCTGATGCGGGTGGTGTTATTATTGTAAATGGAAGGGTCGTCACCGTCCCGAATAATGTGGTCATTGAGCGAGATGACCTTTGCACACTGATGTCAGATCAACATAACACTATTGTTAATCGGGTTTGGAATATTCTCCATGTAAAGTCCGTAATGAACAAATACCATGTCGAACGGCAGTCCGATCTATGCATGTTGGCAAGCTCATTTATAGCTCAACGACACTCTTCTTCTGCATCTTCCTCGAATCGTGTCCATGCACTTGAGCGTTCAAAAGCCGCATTGGCTGCAATAAATGTATACAGCGATGGGTTCACCATGTTGGAGGTGGTCTTGAATCCCCTGAGTAAACACGCGCAAAGGATCGCGCCCCTTCTGACTGCTCTGCAACTCTCATTAACGTCACAGCTCGGTTATCACGTTATGTTCAGCCTGGATACGATTGTCGAGAATCTTCCTTTGAAATCGTATTATCGCTACGCTAACCCTCCTACCCACGTCGGCAAGATCCCGTCGCTGCAATTTTCGGCTTTGCCCAGAAACCTTGTTTTTACAGTACATCTCGATGTACCTGAGATGTGGCTTGTCAATACTATTGAGACAAATCAAGATCTCGACAATCTCATTTTAGGAAACGCACAAATAGTGAACACAGTGGAGGTCGAGTTTCGCATCGAGGCTTTGATGGTCACGGGGCACTGCATCAATTATGGTAAACGAGAACATCCACAAGGTTTGCAGCTCGTACTTGGAAGAGCGGAGACTCTTGTGATGTCAAATCTTGGTTATTTTCAGCTACCTTCTTTGCCCGGGCTTTTGCATCTCACTCTCCGCCCGGGGCGATCCACAGACATTTTCTCAATTTCGACCATAGTTGAGGTAGGCAGATTGTCCGAGAGGGTTGCTTATCAGGACGCTTTACCACGCCGTAAGGCTGATGTGGAAACTATGCAAAACTCAAGAACGCTCGTTGTCTCCAGCTGGACAGGTAAACGAGTCCGGCTTCTAGTCCAGCGAAAAGAAGCAATGATCAATGAAAACATTCTCAATTTGGAGGAAGATCTCACGCGTGTAAACACAGAACAGAAGCAAGGACTATCTAGTTCACATGGGCAGGGAAAGGGCGGCGATGCTGACACCATTCTCAACAGGCTGAAATCGAAATTTATGAGTATTTGGGTCGAAGAAGACGGAGGGAATGCTGGTGGCGAGACTGTCTCAGACGTCGTTCAAATGCATGCTGAAACTGTTGACATGATCATTGAAACCAGCGGTGCGCGCTCTCCTAAGTTTGATTGGAGGGGCGAAAAGATTCATATATTTTCGATAGCATCTGGCCACTTGTATGAACGGTTTCTCAGAATTATGATCCTATCCGTGCGTCGAAATACCATGAATCCCCTGAAGTTTTGGTTCGTAAAAACCTGGCTTTCGCCACTCTTCAAAGACTCTTTGGCTCAGATTGCCTTGAAGTATGGTTTTGAGTACGAATTTGTTACTTACAAGTGGCCGACATGGCTTCACAAGCAGACAGAGAAACAACGCATCATTTGGGCATATAAATTGTTGTTCTTGGATGTCATGTTTCCTCAAACACTCAACAAGGTAATTTTCTTGGACGCCGATCAAGTTGTTCGAGCTGATGTGAAAGAATTATGGGAGATAGACCTGCGCGGTGCTCCGTATGCTTACACTCCATTCTGTGATGACAATCCAGAAATGGAGGGCTTCCGATTCTGGAAGCAAGGTTTTTGGAAGGACCATCTCCAAGGCAAGCCTTATCACATCAGTGCGCTCTACGTGGTTGATCTTAAACGCTTTCGGCAGCTTGCCGCAGGTGACCATTTGAGAAGAATTTATGAGAACCTCTCGAGAGACCCAAACTCATTAGCAAATCTTGACCAAGACCTGCCCAACTATGCGCAGCACCAGGTGCCGATATTTTCTCTTCCACAGCACTGGCTTTGGTGTGAATCCTGGTGTGCCAAGCACACAAAGGCATCGGCAAAGACTATAGATCTATGCAACAACCCCATGACAAAGGAGCATAAATTGGCAAGTGCTTCAAGGATAATTGCAGAGTGGGATGATCTCGACGAAGAGATAAGTTCTTTCATTCGTGACACCTGAGAATCGCCAAGTTATATCCCGTATACAGAATATGATTTACATTGAGAATAGAATGACGTCATGATTTGATATACGAATCAGGAGGTATGGATAGCGGATAACTCAGCATTTTAGTTTTACTTGCAAGCATTATTCATCAAACGAACCGAGGCGTCGTCAGGCTCATCGCATAGCTGATGTGTAAAAGAAATATCACTTCTCGCTCTCAAATACGACTCGGCTTTCCAGCTGCAAAGTTGTATGCATCCCCTCCGTGATGGGAAGAATCCAGACCAGCATCCTCATCCTCAGCAGATACTCTCAGCAGTTTTGTTGCTTTGAGAGTGAAGAAAACCAGTCCAGCACTAACGAATGTCCAGCTGCCTATGACGAGAACGCCAACTACCTGGACTCCAAGTTGAGTACTGTTAGCACCCATAAACAAACCGTAATCGTTCTCGCCGTAGTCCGTTCCATACACACTGTTCGTGAATTCTTTGTTTGCGAAGAGCCCAGAAGCTATCACACCCCAGATGCCACAGAATAAATGCACAGGCGATGCATCAAGAGGGTCATCTATCTTCAACCTCAACAAAAGCCTAGATGATGCGAAATATACGAACGCCCCAATGAAACCAATGATTACTGATGCCCACGCATCGACAACCGCGCAAGGCCCAGCTATGGAAACGAGGCCTGCTAAGATGCCGTTCAATGCCGGTGACACGTCCGGTGTATTCTTACCCAAGACATGTATTCCTAATGTTGTCACGCCAGCGGAACATGCTGACAGAGTGGTAGCAACGGCAGCGCGGGCAGCGTGCTGCATGTGTGCGAACGCCAGGGTTGACACCGGGTTGAAACCATACCAACCAAACCAAAGAATGAAAGTTCCGAGGGCAGCAAGGACCGTTGAATGACCAGGCATATCTTGAACTTCTCCTGTTCGCGGAGCGAAGCGACCAGTTCGCGGCCCCAAGAAAATGGCGCCCATCAAAGCAGCACCACCACCTGTCATATGCACGACTCCGGATCCTGCAAAGTCGATCAGACCATTTCCTCCCAGGTATGGCTTCTCTGCAGTATTAGCGGAGAGGAAGCCAAAGTTACCCCAACCCCAGTACACAACAGTAGGGTAAATGAAACCAGTTAACGCGAACGTGTAGGAAAGGTAAGCGGAAAAAGCACAACGCTCAGCAACGGCACCCTACAGGAAGACAACGTTGAGATGAGCAACTTTGGAAAAGGAGAGAATAAGTTACCGATACGATGGTCGCTGACGTTGCTGCGAAAGCCCATTGAAACAGCCACATCGCGTAGTACGTGGATGACGATCTTCCCTGAAGACGATCTAAAAAAAAGGGTTTGCCATAATTGGCTTCCGTATCACCACCTATGTCACCGAGAGCGATAGGAAAGCCAATAGTCCACCAGATCAAGCCTCCCAAACAGGCATCCAGAACATTTTTCAGAAGGATATTTTTCGTGTTTTTCGCGCGAACCGACCCAGCCTCAAGGAGCGCGAAACCACACTGCGAGTGGAACGAGTGGAACACAATCATCATGACAATTTCATTCGATCGAAAGCAGGGCGTAAGCTGCGCCAGCGCACCTGCATGAAAAATACGAGATATGCTCCGAACAGCAACCACAAAACGTCTAGGTTTGATTCCATCCTAGTGACTTCTTCCTTCGTTCCTTCGAGGATGGCGTTGATGGCGTCATACATCGCCCTCTCCGTTGCATCGAGCTCGGAGATATCAAAGCTCATTGTCCATACGTTTTAGTGTCAAGATGAGAAGATGGATGGTCGTTCGCTGGCTACAACAGGAGATACTTTATGGTGTTCCCGGTCAGCGTGAAGAGCAGAAAAAAAATTGACTCGGAATAATGTCGTCTTGAAGTCCGATAGGATCCGCACACGTGCAAATAAAAGATCCACATATATGCATGTATGGGTTGATAAGGGTTAGTCTAATAATAGACTACAAAGGTTGACTACCTTCGTTGGTACGAAGGTACCTTCATTCGAAGGTACGAAGGTACCTTCGTACAGTACTGTACCAAGCAAGCAAGGTATGTACCTTCGTACGAAGGTACGAAGGTACGAAGATACCAAGCAAGGTACGTAGTCTACCCTCGAAGGTAAGAGTACCTTCATATATTTTATTAACCCTTCGTTCGTATTTCTGGAACGTGTCTGCCGCGAACCCACTCCTTCACCTGCATCGGTCGTCCCTCCTTCCAAGTGACGTGCGCGTCGAATACGATGGCTGACAAAGCTAACCGTCTGCTGGAGGACCGTGCAAGACAAGCCGAAGCGCTCCAACATTCATGCGCGTTTTCACAAGCCGAGATAAAACAAACTTTGCGAGCGCGTGCCCGCTATGAGTACGCGCTTAAGCGCCGCCGCTCCACCGCTGCCATATTCGGGCGCTACATCAAATTTGAGGTTGACTTGTATGATATCTGGAGGATGCGCCAGGTATGATTCGCATTCAAATCTGTCTTTTGTGATGCGTTTAGACATGACACGAATACTGAAACAGGCTGCGGCGGAGCCACTAGCTTCAAACAACGTCACTACTCGTGGCTTCATGACTCGAAATATACTTTATCTGTTCCAGCGAGCCCTGCAGCAATTCAGAGGAAACGTCGGTTTGTGGTTGGAGTTCGCCACATTTTCCTACTCGCACGCCAGCTATCGCCTGCTTTCTGAAATACTTTCGCAAGCTTTGCAGTTTAATCCTGACTGTGCCGGACTGTGGGCTTTCGTTGCAATTTTAGAGTATAGACAGCGGGTACTATTCTCCCATGAAGCTCCATGATGTTCTGTAAAAGGTTTTCTATGTTGGTATTGGCAGGGTGACATCTCAGCAGCGCGCCGCCTACTTCTTCGCGGATTACGTAGCTGCGATTACTGTCCAGGTATTGCACTCGTGCAGTCTCTTGCTTTCAGCGGAAATTGACATGCGCAAACGTATCTAGCTCTCTCACAAGAATACCTCCGCCTGGAGTTGGCGTATTTGATAAATTTTGAGCAGCGACGCCTTTTTCTTGGAATTCGTGATAATAAAGATTTCGTTAACAAAGCGGTGTGGACTTGCAGTGTTATACTTTCCCTTTTATCTTTTATGTTCTGACAAAGATCCTGACAGAAAGCAGTCGCACGAGCTATAATGAGCTCTGCAATGCTCAGGCGCCAAGGTCTGCACAACATAAACGCACCACATTTTCACATGTTCTGAGAAAGTCAAGACATCGCCATCGCAGGTGATCGTATACTCTATCAGCAGCTCATTGGCATCATTCAGAAACCTATGGTTTGTCTCTTTTCAAATTTTTGAGCTGCTCTTCAGCTGCGCACTTCACGTTGGTGTCAACCTTTGCTTCAGGACGAATATATTTCAAACATTTTGCATGAGTTGAGTTCGATCGATGATGTTGATGGACAGAATACTCAAAATGATGACTCTCAAAATGCGGGAGGTGAAAACCTACAATTCTGGACGACCGTGGTATGTTCAGGTGATAACATCAATGGGACTCGTTGCTGACTCAAAAGCCAACAGCCATCAAAGAATGAGGCATTTTTACTGTGCAGTAAAGGTCCCGTTGTCCGTACTGCAAAGTGCGTGAATATGATCGACACTCTGAGGTTAGTGCAAATGACTAAAGTCTTCTTGTATCTAAGAAATCCAAATCAGGCATTTGGTGAAGAGTTTTGGGTCTCGCTTCACCGGCTCGCGCTCAGTGGAGGACTCAGCTCTGCTTATTCGCGGGAAACGGCCCTTAGAAAGAGTCGAAAACGCCCTCCTCGGTCAAGTGATATTTTCATACTCGCCATTGCTACTGCACCCGCGGCTGCTAAACTAAAATTATATAAATACATAATAATTTTATGTTTCTCCGTTATTTGCTGCGTTATCTTGCAATGAGAGCTCCCAATCACTAAAGGGCGCGAAAACGATCACTAAAGGGCGTGAAAATGAATCATATAGCGTGAGCAGTTTTACACTGCCTGTTTCGACCACGAAAGCTCATCAACGAAGTTCTCGCGCCCTTTCCCGTTCCCTCATGCGACGACGCAGCTCCTTCGAATATCACTTAGAACTTTAGAACATGTTTGCAGCTAAAATTAAATGTTCAGACCAGATATACCTTTTTCCGTTTGACTATTTCAGAATAAAGTTTTTCGCGATATTCTTGAATGGTGTATTTCGAGTTGTCATCTATAGGAATTGTTACGATGTGGTCGCAGGATGGTTCATCAGCTGGGTTGTGAAATTGTGCCAAATATGGATGGCGCAGAGCCTCCACAGCTGTAAGTCTTTTTTCAGGATTAAACTCAAGAAGATTGTACATCAGGTCTGTAGCTTGATCACTTCCGGTAGGAAAGAGCTGATCGTATGATTTAAAAGAACGTTAGTGCGTCGTTGAGTACAGTCGGAGAAAAACACAAATTTGCAAGGTTAACCTCTCGAGCGCGCCGTAATTTCGTAGGCGGAAGGGACTCAAGCATGGTCTCAGCGAAAGGAGATCGAGTTGCTTGCAAATCATCGAATGACGGCCTTCCCGTTACCTATAGATGTAAAGATCTGTTGGCTCGAGTTATTGAAAGGAAAAGTGAGATTTGCACACCTCCATGATGCGATCCAGTTGATTCATAGTCGATGTTCCTGGAAATATTGGTTTCCTGTTGACAACTTCTCAGGCAGGAACAATTCTTTTAGCCATAGACCGCAACACACCCTCCAAGGAGCTCCCCTAATATGCAGCCACTAGACCACATATCCACACCAAAAGTATACCTTGTGGATCCCAACAGTATCTCTGGAGCCCGGTACCTGCATGCCCAATGAATTAAACGAGGACCAAAGTAGACTTCAAAACAAAACCTTCCAGCGCGTTGCCACATAGTCAGTCAAAATTGGGTTTGCACTTTGAGTGTCTGGCATCTGCGCCAAGGATCGAGCAAGACCGAAGTCGGCGATCTTGACTTGACATTCACTGTTGAGCAGAATATTGCTCGGCTATTGAGAAAATAACGCCTTAGAGTAACTCAGCAGGTTGAGAAAACGAACTGTTACTTTTATATCACGGTGCAAAAGTTCTGCGGAGTGCATATACTTCAGAGCCTTGAAAAGTTGGTACATGACATACTGCTTGTGAATTTCTTCTAAAATGTTGGCGCGAATCACTGTCCTTCGTGCAAAATACATGAACGCTCTCTTGAATTGGTCTTGCTGGAAAAGAAGTCAACGAGCAATCCTTGCCTGCGTGCAAATCAGTTTCCATATACTCAAAGATCAGGTAGATGTCCTTGTCGTTCTCGGCCTTCAGAACATTTAATAATCTGTCGAACGTGCCACGAAATGTTGACTTGGTGCCGTGCCGGTGTGGATTGTGGAATCGAGAAACGGTACCTTATGATGTTTTCGTGGTTGTTAACCTCTTGCAAAAACATGATTTCTCGAAATGTTCGCTGGTGGTTCAAAAGTTTGACAGCTGGATAGTTATCACGAAGGATGCGGCAATATCAAGGGGTACCTGAGCGTCCGTGGCATTCTGAAATGCATCAAAGATCTTTTTCAATGCAACCGTATCGCGTGTCTTCTTGTCGACTGATTTCCACACCACGCCATACGCCTGTAAAATGTTGTGCTGGTGTGGGTAACAAGAATGGGTTCCTCCGAAGGCACGTTTTACCCCTTTTCCGAGCTTCTGTTGAACCTCGTATTTCCGTAATACGTGCTTATCGATGTCTTCCCCCATCGACGAGGTACACAAAATTGTGCTCGATCCAGTCGCTGAATTCTGGTCGCTCGGCCCTCGTTTCGAGACAGCTGTCAGTGGCAACCGTGATCTCAACACAAGAGCTGGTTAGAAACAAATGATTAGACTAGTCCTTTTTCATACCAAGGTACCTTCGTACGAAGGTAGTCTACGAAGGTTCTTCGTAAAAGTTAGCGACTTTGTTGATTGTCAGGAATTTTTTTTTTGTAGGGGAAAGTGACCACTCACCGAAGCTTGGCACGGACAGTGTAGTCTAGTTATCCTGCTTCTCAAAGAGCCGCAACACATAGCGATCCTGATCACATGGTACTCGCAATAACATGCAAGCATGAATTCCCACGCCGTTGGGCTCAGTCCCGACAACAGCAAACCTCCCGCCTTCTCTCAAGCTGTGGGGTGTTTCAAGCTGCTAATCGATCGCGGAGCTCGGCCTCGAACACTCGGCTCTATGCAGCGATTTGTGCTTTTGTTCCTGGCAAAGCGTATTTTACCAAACGTCAGCATTTAAATGTACATTCCCTGCGTACGTCTAGTAAAGTTGTCGCAAGCTCGGCGACTCCGCTAAAGCAAACAATCGATCCCGAAACGGGAGGTTACAGCAGATCATTTCTTCTCGTGAGGGTTGCGGTGTTCTTCAGGTAACGATCATTTGAGCAGTATTCAAGATTGACTCACACTCAACGACTGTGACGCAGTATTCTCATTGGATACGCATGTTACTACCTGACCCGTAATAGTTTGACTTTCACTGCGCCTGCCATGGTTGCCTCGCCAGCTCTCGGCCTGGATATTACCTCAATTGGAGTAATCACTTCAATTTTCCCTTTGTGTTATGGGTGCAGTAAGTTTGTTAGTGGAGTTGTTGGCGATGTCCTCTCCCCGAGCATCATGTTAGGTGGAGGACTGATCGCAACGGGGATGGTATGTTATGACGCCCAAATACACCTTTCCTATTTTCCAATGAAATTCTTCTAACTTTTCTACAGGTCAACATAGCGTTCGGAGCAAGTACAACCTTGCCATTCTTTTGTTTTCTCTGGGCAGTCAACGGTGAGGACGCAGATCTCGGTACTCTTTTACCCGACAATTGGCTGTCGTAACTCACACGATTTGCATATGGTATTTTTTGTTGTTAATTGTCATATGCAACCACTCCTAGGCATTCTTCAAGGTTTTGGGGCTCCGAGTTGTGCAAAAATACTGACCTCTTGGTTTGCTGCAAAGGAGCGAGGGACCTATTGGGTAAGTAAACGTGACTTTAGGTGCGATTCCATCTTTTCCATTTACTCTTATGCACGATCTGCCTGCAGGGCATGTGGAATATTGCCCACAATCTTGGAGGTTTTGCCGCACCAATACTTGCAGGCACTGCTGCTCGCACACTTGGATGGAGCGTGAGTTTCGTGTCTTTCCGAGATGCTTCTATTTTGCAGCTGAAATGTGTTTTCCTCGAAAAGTGGGGCTTGTGGGCTCCGGGAATCATCGCCCTCTTTGTCGGGTCACTGATCATGTTGACATTGAAAGACTCGCCTGAAGCGAGAGGATTCTCCCCGGTGGAGCAAATTACTGGTGGTTCATTTGCAAACCTCGTTTTATTTTGCTCACGTCTATCATATCAGTCACGAGCTCTCAGCCTGATCACAATGAATCTGAAATTGAAATCACGCCCGAAACCTCGGTGTGCTATTCATCTCGCCGGGTTTACAGTTGTACTCACACAGGAAACCTTTTTTCAATGAAGGTGGAAAATTTAAGCCTGCTAGATAATTTATTTCGAAATGTCCTTTCAAATCCATTCATCTGGTTGGGACAGTATTCTTCATTCTGCTAGATTTTCTGTCATGTGAAATTGTTCGAATAGGGGACTTGCGTTCACGTATTTCTGCGTGTATGTCGTCAGACAGGTACACAACCTCCTCGTACACACCGCAATGTTTAGCGAATATTCACGAGGTTTTTTGTGTATCCACGTCCACAGGGCATAACTTCCTGGTCTGTATTCTATCTCATCAAGGAAAAGGGGGTCATAGATGCGGGCGCTGCTGCGGTATGAGACTTTATCGGCGTGCTCTCGACCAAACCCGTCATCGCGTGGTTTCTTTCCATTGCAGGTTAGAGTCTCTGGTTTGGAACTTGGTGGACTTCTCGGCAGTCTCATCGCGGGTCGAATCAGTGACTGGTATATTGCAACCTCGCCTGGAGGAGCCGTCGGAAAACGAATTCAAGTTGTAATGGCCTACCTGATTGGCGTCGCCGCCATGTTGCTTGCGTTTAAGGCGGTGCCAAGTGGTAAAAACCCTTCACAAACGCGCTGTTTTCTGCTAATCTGATCACATCAAATTGCAGGGCTGCCATTCCTGCAAGCCATCATCGTCGTCATGATTGGTTTCTTTTTATACGGGCCGCAAATGCTCATCGGTGCGACTGTCATAACATTGGGAAAGACTGGATGTTCAACTTGTACATTTTCGAGTGCAGGCCTCTGCGGCGCAGAAATTGTCGGGCGCCGGTCTGTTGGAGCAAGTGAAGGATTTTTGGGCTGGATCGCATACCTGGTAAGTATTTTCATACCTTCGCACAAGGTGCCAACGGAATTCTATGCTGATTCCACTTCGCAGGGAGCTGCAAATGCTGGAGTTCCTCTTTCCCTTCTGGTGCAGCAGTATGGATGGAATGCCTTCTTTTCAGCTTTACTTTTGGCATGTGCGGCTGCCATTTTGCTGCTCGCTCCAATAACCAGTGCACAGAGCCACATTCAACGAAGCGCGAAAGATCAAGCAATTTTGCGCTGATCTGATGGTGGCAATTTATCCCTGTCCATACGTTCTCCTTCGCCAGACCACGTCCCGAAACCATTTTTTTGGATTTCAAATGAAAATAAAAATGCACCGTCATAAGAGTGTTACCTTCGTAAAAATATTGTTGGATCGCGTCACGCACCAGTATCTGGTGTAATATGAGCAAAGAAAAGTGTCATGCATCATATCATAGTAGACCATCATATTTATGTGAATCACGGTCTATTCGTTCGTTCCATATACGAAGCTAGTCTATTATTATCTCGTTCCATATTGTCGACATCGTTAAGTCGAGAACGTCGATTTTGCGCTCCATATAATTGTCACAATAGAACGAAGAAGCACCTGGTATCGTTTGTCAAGAGTTTCGGTAAACATGTACGAGGTACCATACGTAGTTGTATTTCTTTTTAGGTCTATTCGTTTCTTACATTGTCAACATTTTCGTCATCGTTAAATCGTCAACGTGGGTTCAGCGTTACTTATAAGTGATGAAATGTGTTTGCTCATACGTCGGGGCGTAGTTGGGCCGGGTGGAATAATACCTGATCGAGTGGACAACAAATGATTCAATTTATTGAGTCAATGCTATGAATATTCTACGGCATGCACGAGCCCCGTGCTATGTTACTTGCTGTGAAGTCACAGCTCGCCCGCATACATAGGAATTCCTGATGATCTTACTGCTATATCAGTTGGGTGCTCGATTACAGAGTCGATTAACCCATAGTCCTTTGCCTCAAAGGCGGACATGAAAAAGTCACGGTCAGTGTCCTCCATCACCTGTTCATTGAAGTTCGAAAGAAGTTTTAATAAAATGAACGTGAGATAGGACAGTGGGGTTATCGTTCGGTGTCTCCTACAGTATCTAGTGGTTTTCCAGTGAATTCAGCGAGATATCCATTGAGAGTTGACTTGTGATGCTGTGGGTCCGGTCAACTTGTTAGCGGTGAAATTGCTTGAGAACTCGTTAAATTCTACAAACCATGATTTCATTGGCCTGAATCTCGATATCTGCAGCTTGGCCTTGGGCTCCACCCAAGGGCTGGTGAATCATTATCCGGCTGTTTGGCAGGCTGTATCTCTTCCCCTGCAAGTTGTCCAAAAAATATGAGAAGAAAGGAAAAATCGCGTATGTTTTCTTCACCTTTTGACCAGAGGCGAGCAGGAAGGCGCCCGTGAGAAGGGACACCGATTGTTTTAGACAGTAACAAACGAAGTTAATGGCAGGATGCAAACAGAGCACACACCCATGGATGCAGCAAGGCCGACACATACAGTCGACACATCTGGGCGAACGTGACGCATGGTGTCGAACACAGCCATCCCAGCAGTGACAGAACCACCAGGGGAGTTAACGTATATGGTGATATCCTGGCAAAGGCAGGGTCACTACATCTTTTCTCGACGATGTGATGAGGTTTCTTACCTTTTTGGGATCCGTCGCGTCAAGCCAAAGGAGTTGTGCGACAATCAAATTGCAGCTGTCGTCGTCAACAGCACCACCAAGCCTGATTATCCTCTGTTTTGTCATTTGCAAAGATGATGTCAGATAAACTCATGATTGACACATTTAACAATTGAGCAAACTTGCCTGATTCATGAGTTGGCTCGCGACGCCTTGGAAACGCTCCATGACGACAGGATTAGGGCCCTTGCCTTGCTGCGCAGTGAGCTGATGCCTGGTCGTGGCAATTTATGAGTTCGAAGTGGCTCGCCATGTGAGTGTAAACGAATGATGCCGAAACTGTTCCAGGACAGTTGATGATCCATGAAACATGGCCTACCTGGAAACACTGATTGGTAAAGATGACTTCTCTTGCCAACATCTCGCACGAGTGTGAAGCTCAGCGGCACTCGGTCTGTGACGGGTTTGATGAAAGGTTAGGGTTTCCTCTCGAACGGAAATATACACGTTGCCGCCGATGTATTCGGTCATTCGCAGATGTTTTTATATATCGTATTATCGTACCTCTTTGCGAACTGGTTGCTTTCTCGGCGAAGCCCTCTCACCGAGCCTCGAAAAGAAGAGCGAACGTTCGGGGTGGGAATTGAACGTGACATGCTGAGGCAGCAGTTTGACGGTGAAGAGCCTCGTCCGTGATATATGGGTTTCCCCGCAGCAGATTTGGTCCGAGCGTATGATCACTGCTCGCCCACACAGAGCTTAAAATCGCACTTTGAGCGACTGTGGCCAAACGATTCGGAGACGTCTCACAACACAGACCGGAGGCAGCACGATCTGAACCCGTGACAATAGCTCCAGCACTTCAGGACTTCCGCTTCCTTATTACGAAGGTACCTTCGTAATTTATTATGGGTATGATATTAGACTGATATTAGTGGTATGATATCATATCATATCATCATATATATAACATTATCTTACGTTTGGTATATTGAAGTGATATGGATAGAGCTAATAATAATAAATACGAACCATGTGGTCCTTAAAAGCTTTATTTATTTCTTCAACTATTTCTTCCACTCTTCTTCCCATATTGTCCACATCCATCGTTAATTTTAATTAATACGAGAACGTTGATTTAGCGCTCCATATTAATGCAAATAAATGTACCTTCGTAATGACACGTACCTGGTGCCTATATCACTACTGAGAACGGATATCCGTTTTAACGGATTTTCAAAAAGGATCGTGCATTGTTACCAGTGCAAAGCCAGGAGTCGAGATTTTTCTCCTTGAAGGTACATTTTATATATGAAGGTATTGGAAACACCGACGACGAGGTTTATTTCTTTCGTAACTACCTAATCCCTAAATAATACGAAGGTAACAAGTAAAAACCGTATGAGTTTGCATTGGAATGCATGTTTTTGTAAGCTTGGTGCGAACGAAGGTACCTTCGTACCTTCGTACCTTCGTAATATTTTTGAGTGTTATGAGTATTGGGGTTAGTACTTAGATCCAGGTTAATATGCTCATCTC
>MDSW01034149.1_pt1 | contig 17518 bp, 14 predicted proteins | sample 811171 | NCBI WGS metagenome assembly MDSW01 (sample SAMN05326641, study PRJNA326480) | marine metagenome | isolation source: seawater | place: Atlantic Ocean: North West | collected 2012
TAAATATAATTATAATTTAGAATTATCTTTCTATTCTTATCACTACACGTCTACCCTCTTCTCGATTTTCTGGGATAGGAACTCCCTCACTATCTTTAAAAGGAAAACCTTCTTTAGGTTTAGTATCTGCGTATCCGACTGCTCTAAGTCTGTCTCCTGGAACACCTCTAGAAATCATGAAGCGAACAACCGCAGATGCTCTTGCAGACGACAATTCCCAATTAGATGGAAATTGAGGGGTGCTAATTGGTGTATCATCTGTATGTCCCTCAACTTCAATTTTATAATTTTTTTTACCTAGTCTAAATGTAACAAGCTGAGCAACCCTATCTAGTGCCTTTATACCCTCAGGAACTATGTTTGCAGAACCAGGCTCAAACATTTTCCTTGATTTAAATTCAAAAGTTAAACCTCTTTTTGTGGAACCAACTTTAGATGATTCCGACTCTGATTGAACTTGTGAAAGATCTTTTGATAAGTCTGTGAAAGGTGTTTTAACACTTCCTCCCTTGAGTGATTCAACCATACCTTTTGTTACAGCTTCAAATTTTTCTGTATTTGGGTCAGAAACAGTATAGAGAAGCACAAAAAAGGCCATCAAAAGAGTAATAGCATCAGCATAAGTTAATAGCCAATCTTCTTTTTCTTCTTCTTCGGGAGGTGGAGGGGGGAGTTTTGCCATATTTAACCTATTGAATAATCACTAAGCAGCTTTTTTCTTCTTATCTTTTCCGCCACCGCCACCTTTTTTATCAATAGAATAATGTATTGCAGGATCAAGAAAGCTGTTCATTCTATCCTGAATATATCTTGGACTTCTATGTTCTGCCAGCATTGCAAGTCCTTCACATACTAGAAGATTTCTAAACCTCTGAATGCCAGCTTTTTGGGATGCTTTTGTTGCCGCTGGTGCAAATACCATACGTGCAAATAAAACACCATATAATGTAGTTAATAATGCAACAGCAAGACCTGCTCCAAGGCCATTAGGATCACCACCTATGTTTTGAAGCATAATGATTAGACCTATAAGTGTTCCAATCATTCCAAAAGCTGGTGCTACAGCGGTCATATTTTTCAAAATATCTGCATTTACCATTGCTCTTCCAAACATTTCTCCAGCAGCAGCTTGCATCATGTCTCTCACTTCATCTGCAGTATATCCAGTAATTACTAAGTCTATTCCATAATTAAGATAGTAATCTTGATCCTTAGCTGATTTTGCTTCTCTTTCAAGCGCAAGTATTCCATTTTTTTTAACTAGGAAACCCCAGCGAATTATTTTTCCTGTTTCCTGAGTTAAGATATTTCTATTAACTGTTTCTTTTTTAACCAAGGCTCCAATGTCTTTTAAAGCTTGAATAACGTACCTAGCTTGAAAACCAATAAAAGATGCAGCTAAAGTGCCTCCAACAACTATAAGCATAGATGGTATGCTAATAAATGATGCTAGATTATCTGTCGAGATGGCTATTGAGCCAACAACTAGACCTAGACCGAAAAGCACTCCTAAAATAGTAGAAATTGACATATTTAAACTTTTTCCTAATTAGTTAGCAAAAAAACTATACAATGATAAAAAAAATAGTAATTTTGGTCAAGTCAGTCGAAAAATTGAATAAAAACTTTTTAGTCAAAATATTTTATCCAATAAAACTGCACTTTTGTATGGTTAATGTATTCTAATTTTTATCTTTTTTAAATTAAATAAATAGAAAAAATAAGGATATTTAGATTATTTTAGTAAATTATCATAATTGTTGCTTATAATAATGATTAAAAGTGTAATTTCTAATACCTATAATATTCAGGCTTAAAGGGTCCAGAGTTTTCTATACCAATATAATCAGACTGTTCTTTTGTTAATTTTGTTAATTTAGCCCCAAGTTTATCTAGGTGAATAGCGGCAACTTTTTCATCTAAATTTTTTGGCAAAACGTAGACCTTTTTTTCATACTGACTTGTATTATTCCAAAGTTCCATTTGGGCAAGAACTTGATTAGAAAAAGAAGCACTCATTACAAAACTAGGATGTCCCATTGCATTACCTAAATTGACTAGTCTTCCTTTCGAAAGAAGTATAATTTTTTTTCCATCTGGGAATTCTACTTCATCAACCTGAGGTTTAACCTCATGCCAATTCATATTTCTTAGGCCAGCAACTTGTATCTCTGAGTCAAAGTGACCAATATTACAAACAATAGCTCTATCCTTCATTTCTCTCATATGCTCTATGGTAATGACATCTTTATTACCTGTTGCAGTTACAAAAATATCTGATTTCTTTGCAGCTTCTTCCATTGTAACAACTTCAAAACCCTCCATTGCAGCTTGAAGAGCACAAATTGGATCAATTTCAGTCACCATAACTCTACATCCTGCGTTCCTTAGAGATTGGGCTGATCCTTTTCCAACATCCCCATATCCGGCAATGGTGGCAATTTTACCTGCCATCATTACATCCGTTCCTCTCCTTATACCATCAACCAAACTTTCTCTGCATCCATAAAGATTATCAAATTTTGATTTGGTGACAGAGTCATTAACATTTATTGCAGGAAATAAAAGTTCATTCTTTTTTTCCATTTCATATAACCTTAGTACCCCTGTGGTAGTTTCTTCAGTTACACCTTTAATGGATCTACCTATTTTAGTATACCAACCATTATTTATTTTGATTTTTTCTTTTATAGATTTAAAGAGTACTTCTTCTTCCTCATTTTGTGGACTATCTAATACAGAAAGATCTTTTTCTGCTTTCATTCCGAGATGAATCAAAACAGTTGCGTCGCCACCATCATCCAGGATCATATTTGGTGTTCCTCCGTCATGCCAATTAAAAATTTCATGAACGTACTCCCAATATTCTTCTAGAGTTTCACCTTTTTTTGCATACACAGGTATTCCTTGTTCAGCTATTGCAGCTGCAGCATGGTCTTGTGTAGAAAAAATATTACAAGATGACCATCTAAGGTCCGCTCCAAGATCTTTTAATGTTTCAATAAGTACAGCAGTTTGTATTGTCATATGAAGACATCCAGCTATTTTAGCACCTTTAAGCGGAAGTTTGCCACTAAACTCTTCACGTAGTTTCATTAGTCCTGGCATTTCAGTTTCAGCTATGGATATTTCGTCTCTTCCCCATCTAGCTAAAGATATATCATGTACTACGAAATCTTTTTCATTCAATTTATTCATAAGTTACTCTTTGATTTTTGTAATAGTTATGGTTTATCAGTGTAAATGCTAAGCTGCAACATTAATTTTTCAATTCCTAATTATTTTTTAAATTATAGGAATTTCCAAAACAAATATTGCACCAGTTATATTGCCCGCAACATCTTTTTTATTATCTGCAGTAATTTTACCACCATGCACTCTTGCAATTTTTTTAGAAATATATAGTCCAAGGCCTGAGTGCTTTCCAAATGATTCCTTGGAAGCTCTTTTCGTATAAAATCTATCAAAAACCTTATCCATATCATTATATTGGAAGCCAGGGCCATTATCTTCACATGAAACTAATACTGAATTTTTTGTTTTCCATGCTTTTAGTTTAATTTGAGTTAATTTTGGGGAGAAACTAATAGCATTATCAACCAAATTTTTAATTATTTGTCCAATACTATCTTCTATTCCAGTTATCCAAAGCTGTTTGTAATCTGAATCTAAAATTATTTTATTTGTCCAACCCTTAGTTTTATATACAATTAAAATTGTTTCTAAAAGTTTAATTATATTTATTTTTCGCATTTTACTTCTTGAAAGCTCAGCGTCCAATCTTGATGCATTTGAAATATCAGTAATCAACCTATCTATTCTTTTAATATCAAGTTTCATTATACTGATAAGTTTTTCCTGTTTTGTTTTATCTGATATTTTATCAAAAGCATCTATAGCGCTACCTAGGCTAGTAAGAGGGTTTTTAATTTCGTGTGATACATCTGCGGCAAATGATTCAATAGCATCAATTCTATTGTATAGTGCTTGAGTCATATCTCTAATGGCATAAGATAGATCGCCAATTTCATCTTCGCGATAAGTAAAATCAGGAATTTGTACTTGTCTATTATTTATATATCTCACTCTGCTTGCTGCTCTGGCCAATTGTTTTACAGGGCTTGTTAAAACATTCGATAGATATAAGGAGAGTAATATAGTAATTATTAAAGACAGCCCAGAAACTTTAATGATATTTATTTGAAATTCAGATACTCTTTCATCAATATCTATAGTATCTGTAGACAAAAGCAGAGCCCCCTGAATTATTTTAAATGATTGAATAGGTACGGCGACTGAAACGATAAGACTTTTCTTAGAAGTCCTTAAAGCATATTTTGTGTCTCCTGATAAAGCAGAAGTAACTTCAGAGTAGTCACTAGCTTTTTGTGGCTTATTTTCATAGTATCTGGGAAAATTTTTATAATTTGAGCTAGGCCAGGGTATTAGCAATTTTATTTTAGAATAAATTTTGTAAATTAAACTATCAAAAGAATTGTTTGGTAGATTTTCTGCTTGGACATTTCTTCCTGCTTCAAAAATCGCTCTACTATCAGAAATTAGGTCGCCGTTTGAACTAAAAACCCTTGCTCTTTTTGATCTAGTATCTACCATCCTCCTTATAAGAGAATTTGTTTCAGATCTATTCAAAAAATAATCATACTGTTTGTTTAGACCAATGGCGCTCTGACTTAGCGCTCCTGCAATCACATAACCTTCATTTGTTAAAGAGCTGATTTTTGAGTTAATTAAGCCTTCTCTAAATTGATTTAGATAAAGCATTCCTCCCATCAATATTAATAAACCAAAAATATTTATCGTCAGGATTCTAACAGTAATTGTTTTCCATTTTTTCCTTTTTCTATCCTGGTATAAAGTAAACTTACTTTCTGATTTACTCACGGAATTTATAACCCAATCCATATAAAGTTTCTATATAATCAAAAGAATTATCAATATTCTTAAATTTTTTTCTTAATCTTTTAATATGGCTATCAATAGTTCTATCATCTACATATACCTGATCACTATATGCAGCATCCATTAATTGCTCTCTGCTTTTGACATGCCCAGGCCGTAATGCTAAGTCTTTTAATATAATAAATTCTGTCACAGTAAGCTGAATCTCATTCCCCTTCCAAGTGCATTGATGTTGCAGTAAATCTAATTCTAGCTGCCCTCTTATAATTTTTTCATTTTCTATAGAAGAGTTTTCTTTTTCGATATATTTTTTTTCTTCAGATATTCTTCTTAATAATGTTCTAACTCTCTCATTTAATAATCTTTGAGAAAATGGTTTTTTTATATAATCATCAGCCCCCATTTTTAAACCCAGAACTTCATCTATCTCATCGTCTTTTGAAGTAAGAATTATAACGGGAATTTTACTAACTTTTCTTATTTCGGAAAGCATTTCCATACCATCCATAACCGGCATTTTTAAATCTAAAATAATTAAATCTACAGGATTTTTTTTAATACCATCAAGAGCTTCCAATCCATCAGCGAAAGTGTGAACAACAAAACCCTCAGCTTCAAGTGCTATCGATACAGAGGTTAAGATATTTCTATCATCATCAACAAGAGCAATTGTTTTATTCATAGAAAAAATTATATTTATATCTTAAAATATATCTAGTAGTCTAACACTCTTAGAGTTATATAACAAGTCGCTAAAACTATTTAAGAAAGTATCTTTAATTTTATTTTATGGAGTAAAAAATAAACATACGGTCTATAGAGATACATAATGAGAATGAAACTAAACTAGTTGCAAGTAGAGTGGCGGATCTCTGTGAGAAAAATGAATTTATTGCTTTGAGTGGGGATGTTGGTGTAGGAAAAACAACTTTTGCAAAATATTTTATACAATTTCTATGCGAAAATGATACAAAAGTTCAAAGTCCAACTTTTAATTTTGTATTTACCTATCAAAATAAAATGAACACAATTTGGCATTTTGACCTTTACAGATTGCATAATCCTAATGAAGTTTGGGAGCTTGGTATAGAAGATGCAATAGATCAGGGGACTATATTAGTCGAATGGCCAGATATTATTAAACATCTCTTTCCAAAGGACAGACTAGAAATTGAATTAAATATTATAAATAATTCTTTAAATCAAAGAAGAATAACTTTCAAAGCTTTTGGTGTGTGGCAAAACAGAATAACCGGATATGACTAAAAAAAATAAATTAGGTCAAATTGAAAAGTTTTTGATTAAAAATAATATCAAGGCTGAGCAAGTATTGTTTATGAAAAGTGATGCTTCCAGAAGAAGGTATGCAAGAATAGTGAATGGAAGTAAAAATAAAATACTAATGCACGATCCGGATTCTAGGAATCTACGTAAATTTTTAGATATAGCAAAAATATTTGGAGAATTAGATTTAAGTGTTCCGTCAATATATACAGAAGACCCTGATCTAGGTTTTATTTTATTAGAAGATTTTGGTGATGAAACTTATAATCATTATATAAATAATAATTTGAAATATGATTTTTTGTATGAGAATGCTATTGAAGTTTTAAGTGTTTTGCAAAAAGCAGAGATACCAGATAACCTTGAAATATTTTCTCAGAAACAGATTTTAAAAGAAGTAAATATTTTTTTAGATTGGGCGCTACCATATTATTTTGAAGAAGAAATAAGTGGTAAATTAATAAATGATTTTAATAGGAATTGGGATGAAATAGGAAAAATCATTAATTCTAAATCTAAAGTAATTACTCATTTCGATTATCATATAGATAATTTAGTTTGGCTCAAAAATCGTTCAAATTTCAAGAGGGTAGGCATTTTAGATTTTCAGGATGCCTTAGTTGGCCCACCTGCTTATGATCTTGTTTCTCTTCTTCAAGATGCAAGACGGGATGTAAGTGAAGAATTACAAAAGAAATTAAAAGAACAGTATTTAACTTTTTATAAAGGGACATCAGATGAATTTAATTTTTTTTATGATTGCGTAGGCGCTCAAAGAAACACACGTATTTTAGGTGTATTTGCTAGGCTAAAGACAAGAGATAATAAAACAAGCTACATCAAACATATGAATAGAGTATGGAGAAATTTAAATAATAATTTAAAAAATCCTGAACTTAAAAACTTGGCAAGCTGCTATAAATATTTTATCCCTAATGAAATTGCTGAATAAAATGGTTAAAAATAAAAATATTGATGCTTTTATTCTTGCGGCAGGGCTGGGAACAAGAATGAAGCATTTGACAAAAGATATACCTAAACCCTTGGTTAAGGTTAATAATAAACCTTTAATTGAGTATTCCTTGGATAATTTAAAGAAATTTGGTACTAGTAATGTGGTTATTAATCTTCACTATAAATCCAAGTTGCTTAAATCATATCTTGATATGAAGTCAAAGTTTTTAGAAAAAATAAACATTCAATTTTCATTCGAAAGTGATAGTCTACTTGATACTGGGGGTGGTATAAAAAAGGGTATAAAAATGATTTCTTCTAATCCCTTTTTCATTTTAAATTCTGATACGATAAGAGTTGATAATGAAATTAATATAATGGAAGAAATGGTAAGTCAATGGAATCCAAAAATTATGGATTTCTTATTATTATTGTTTCCAGTAGAAAAAGCTAAACACTATTCTGGTTCAGGTGATTTTCATATAAATAAACATAATCAAATAAGTAGAGTTGAAGGTAGTAATATAAATAAATTTATTTATGCGGGACTTTGTCTAGCAAGTACGGATAAGTTTTTTAAAATTCAAGAAAATATTTTTTCTATCAATAGGTTATGGGATGATTCAATAAAAAAGAAAAAATTATATGGTTTAGTTCATACAGGTTATTGGTTGCATGTAGGAACACCAGATGAATTATTACATGCAGAAAAGAAATTAAATGAATTACAAAGTTAAGAAATGAAAAAAAATATTTTTTTTATTAATTCAGGTGTAAGCTTTATTGAATCTTTAGCATTAGGAATAAAAAAACGTTTTCGAGATAATGCTGATTTAAGAGAAATAAAAATTTTTTTGCCAACTAAAAAATCGGTAGTGAGTTTTGAAAAAATAATAATTGATAAATTTAAATTAGATAAAAAAAATTTACCTGAAATAATATCTTTAGGTGATTTTTCTGTTAAAGATAATAATAATTTTTTTTTAAAAAATAATTTAGAGGAGTTTTTAGATAAAAAGGATTTAAATAAATTATGGACATTAATTTCTGAGGTAAATAGATCAGTTTTACTTTCCAAGCTTATTAACCAATGGAAAGTACATCAGAGTAGAACAAATGAAAAAATTAGTAATTTATTTGAGCTTTCAGAAGAGCTGGGTAATTTGCTTGATGAGTCTGATATAAATCAATTTAATAAAAATGCTTTTAAAAAAATAATACCTAGTGATTTAGCTTTTCATTGGAGAGATATTGGTAGTTTTCTAAATATAATTATTGAGTCATGGCCAAAGATAGCTGAAGAGAATAATCTTATTAGCAAGGCTGACAATTACTACTATAGTATAGAAAAATTAATACGTTCATGGGAAAAAACACCTCCTTCATCACATGTAATTATTGCTGGCTCAACTGGAAGTGTTCCTATAACAAAAAAATTTATTAAATTTGTATCAAAACTTCCTAAAGGTATGATAATTATTCCAGGCGTGGATAAATGTTTAGATGATGATAGCTGGGATTATGTAGCAGAAAATCATCCACAATTTAACATAAAGTCCTTATTAATAGACCTCAAAGTAGATAGAAAATGTATTATCGAATGGATAAAAGATAATTCGATATCTAGTGTTAATAGAGATTTATTAGTAAGTCAAATTATGATGCCATTAGAGAAAATTGATAACTGGCGTAAATTTAATAAATCAAATTATAATTTAGAAAATATATATAGAATTTCTTGTAGTTCAGAGAGTGAAGAAGCAAGAATAGTTTCTTCTATTATTGATGAAAAATATAAAAAAACTAATAAAAATATTGCATTAGTGACAACAAATAGAGCTATAGTGAGGAGAGTTATAAATGATTTGAAGCAAAAGAATATTAAAGAAATTAATTCTCATAATAATAATTTAACACATACTATAGAAGGAAATTTTATATTACTAGGTGCTAAATTTCTATCGGAAAGTTTTTCAACTATAAATTTACTATCTTTGTTAAAAAACAAACTTTCTCTTTCTAATCATGAGAGTAAACATATTTCTTCAGTAATGAATTTAGAAAAAAAATACCTTAGAAAGCCCTTTGCAATAAATAGTATAGAGCAAATTATAAATATAATTGACAAGGAAGAGAATAAAGAGAATGAATTATATTTAATTGAAAATGGTAGTAAATTTAAACTATGGTTAAAGCAAATCTTAAATACCATTTCAGAATTTAGAGAAAAATTTAATAGAGTTGAAAATAACATAAAAAATTTATACCAGTGTAATGTTGATTTAATTCTTTGGTTAAACTCAGAAGTAGATTTTTTTTCCTCAAGTATTAACAGTAATAAAAAAAATCAAAAGTTAATCAAAATTTCTCAGAAGCTAAATATAATATTTGATAATATTTCAGATCCTGAGTTAATTAACAAAAAAAATTATACTAGTTTTTTATTCAAGGTATTGGATTCAATCTCTGAGGAGAGAAGTGATCATAATAAATCAAGGGTTAATATTTGGACACCTTTTGAATCTAGGTTGCATAAAGTAGACGTAGTAATATTATCAGATTTGAATGAAGATTCATGGCCTTCAATAAAAGAAACAAGTCCTTGGCTTTCACTTAATATAAGAAAAAAGTTAGGAATAAACATTGATCAAAAAAAAATCAGTTTATTAGCTCATGATTTTGTTCAAAATTTTTGTACTTCAGAAGTATATTTGACAAGGTCGACTATTAAAAATAGAAAGCAAACCTCTCCATCTAGATGGCTTGTTAGAATAAATAATCTAATTGGAGAAAAAAGTGATAAAGAAAATCAAAAGGAAAAAGATATAAAAAAAACTGCTTATTCTTTATATAAGCCAGTTACATATAAAGAAATATACCCTCCATTAGTATATCCTCCGGTATCCTATAGACCAAGGTCCCTATCAGTATCTGATATTGATACGCTTATTAATAATCCCTATGCTTTATATATAAAAAAAATTTTACGTATACAACCTTTGAATCCAATTACTTTTATTCCTGATATAAGTAAACAAGGTCAATTTATTCATAACGCATTAGATATTTTTTCGAAGGATATTAAATTAAAAGGAAACATCGCAAGTGTAGAAAATCTTATTCGTATAGGAAAAAATCTACTAAGAAATAAGACAAATGATACAATTATTAATAGTTTTTGGCTACCAAGGTTCGAAGAGATAGCTTCATGGTGTATTAATAATCAAAGAAATATTTTTGAGGGTAAATTAGTTACTGAAGAAAGAGGAAACTATTTTTTCAAAACAGAACTTGGAGAATTCGAGTTAAAAGGAAAAGCAGATAGGATAGAAATATTAAATGATGGGTTTTGTGGAATTGTAGATTATAAAACAGCTTCTATCCCAACGAAATCTGAGATTGAAAAAGGTATAAAGCCTCAGCTTCAATTATTAGGTTTAATAGCCGAATTTGGTAAGTTTGAAAACATAGATACTAAAAAAGTTAATTTTCTAAGTTATTTAAAATTATCTAGCTCAAATGACAGGGGCTGGAATAGTTTAAATAATGTAAGTAGCTTGATAATTGATGCAGAAATAGGTTTAAAAAAATTAATATCTGAATTCGAAAAACCTGAAACACCCTATCTATATAACCCTTGGCAAGCAAAAAACCTTTATGACGATTATCAACAACTATCAAGATACGATTCTTGGTCTGAGAAAATATAAATTGTAAACTTATGAAAAAGTATGAATATACTGAAAATATTAATACTAGTTTATCAAGTGTATGGATAACTGCCTCTGCTGGTTCAGGAAAAACAAGTGTATTAATTGAAAGAATAATACAATTAATAATTGAAGGTATTTCACCTTCTCAAATATTATGTTTAACTTTTACTAAAGCAGCATCAATTGAAATGCGTGAAAGAGTTACCCAGAGACTGTTTCAATGGTCAAATTTAAATGATAATCAGCTAAAAGTTATTTTAAAAAAATATAAAAAAACAAAAAATATTGATTTAATTAATTTCCGATCATTATCTTTGAGATTATTAGAAGATCATTCTTCAATTAATATTCAAACAATTCATAGTTTTTGTGAAAACATTTTGAAAAAATTCCCTATTGAGGCAGGAGTCTTACCAAATTTTTCGGTGCTTGATGCAAATGAGGCAGATAGTTATATTATAGAAGCAAGAAACTTAGCTTTCAAAAAATATTCTAGCAACATAGACTTTGAAAATGCTCTTAAAAATTTAGTGGTAACAAATGATGAAAAAAATTTTAATGATCTATTTGCCGAGCTATCATCAAAAAAAATAAGATTAAGTAAAATTTGGTCAGATCCTAATGAACTTAAAAATGTTATAAAATATATATATTCATTTTTTGATTTAGATGCCTCTCATACTCCGTCTTCTTTAATCAGCAATGCATGTGATTTAAGTAAGGATAAAATAAATTTTTTAAAAGATATAGCAAAAAAATTATCTGAAGGGACTTCAAGCGATATCCTTAAAAGCGAAATAATAAATAAATGGGTCAATAGTAAAAATAGAGTGAAAAATTGGGAAAATTATAAGTCCATATTTTTAACAAAAAAAAATTCGATATCTAAAAATATTTTTTCGAAAAAAATATTAAATAAATATCCTAATTTAATAGATCAAATCACTATAGAAGCAAAAAGAATTTTTGAGGTAGAGGAAAAAATATCATTCATAGATATTTTAAGTAAAATTGTATCTTCTCTAATAGTTTTCAAATATATAATGATTGAATATCAAAAAGTTAAATCAAGTTCCAATTTATTAGACTATGATGATTTAATATATTTTACATTAAATTTATTCAATAAAACTGATATAGCTCCTTGGGTTATATATAAGTTTGACCAGAAAATTAAGCACTTTTTAATAGATGAATCTCAAGATACAAGTAAGGAGCAGTGGGATTTACTATATAGACTAATAACAGAAATATTTTCTACAAACTCTGAAAATATAAATGATAAAACTATATTTATTGTTGGAGATGAAAAGCAGTCTATTTTTAGTTTTCAAGGTGCTGATCCAGAAGTTTTAGATAGCGTTAAAAATAGATTCACAAAATATTTCAAAAAATTTAATATTGATTTAGTGGAAAGTAGTCTTAGTCAATCTTATAGAAGTGTTGGAATAATATTAAATTTTGTAGATATGATATTTGCTGAAGAGAATGATATACACATAACATCAACCAAAAAAAAATGGCAGAAACATAAAACATTTAGAATTGATGATACTGGTTTAATTGAGATATGGCCACTTATTGAAAAGAATATAAAACAAAGAAATGTTTGGGATTTACCTGTTAATCAATTAGATATTAAGTCTTCGGAATCAGAGCTAGCTAAATTGATTTCACTTCAAATTAAAAAGTGGCTTGAGGATAAAGAAATCCTTTTATCAGAAAATAGAAATATAAATGCTGGTGATATAATGATTTTAGTTCGTAAGAGAGGTTTATTTTTTGAAAAAATATTAAAGGAATTAAAAAATAATAATATTCCAGTAGTTTCTTCTGACAAGATTAAACTAAAAGATTATTTAGTAGCGAAAGATTTAATTAAATTAATGGAATTTGTTATATTGCCAAATGATGACTTTGTGCTAGCAAATGTCCTAAAAAGTCCTTTATTTAATTTGAGTGAAGATGATCTATTTGAATTATCTGTTAATAGAGGTAATAAATCATTATGGGATTCTCTACAAGACTTTTCTATTAAGAACACTAAATACAAAAAAATATATCAGGAACTCAGAAATATATTAGATGAAAAATCTTGTTACAGTCCATTTGATTTTTTTTCAGATATTCTAAATTCTGGAGGTAGAAAAAAATTCCTAACTTTTTTGGGGAATGAAAATAATGAAATTATGGATGAATTCCTTAATCAAGTTTTAGAATACGAAGAAAATAATATAATTTCTTTTCAAGGATTTATTGACTGGTTTCAAAACTCATCTACAACTTTTCAAATTGACTTAGGAAATATAAATAATAAGGTTCGTGTTTTAACAGTTCATAGTTCAAAAGGTCTTGAGTCCCCAGTAGTATTTCTGCCTGATACAACAACTATTCCAAGTAATAAAAGAAAACCTTATATCGTTAAGGAAAATAATTTCACATTTATTTTATTCCCATCCTCATTACCAGAAAATATATCTTCAAAATATTTCAAAACTGCTTTACATAATAAAGAAAAGCAATATAAGGAATATTTAAGACTATTTTATGTTGCAATGACAAGAGCTAGAGATAGGCTTTATATATGCGGATATAGGCAAACAAGAAATATAGATAAAGGAAGTTGGTATGACTTAGCGGAAAGTCAATTTGAGAAAATGAATGGCTGGGAATATACTAAAAAAGTATTAGGAGATAAAGTAATTAAAGTTAAGAGAGTAAAATATTAATACTAAAATAATTTATCTATAAAAAATTTCTAAGAAATCTATTGACCAAATAGAATAGGTTTTTTAATGTATTTATATTGTAAAATAATATTTGGATATAATATGACTACTAATAAAGTTACCGATTCATCATTTGATCAGGATGTTATAAACTCAGCAAAGCCAGTACTAGTTGATTATTGGGCAGAATGGTGTGGGCCATGTAAGCAAATAGGCCCTGCTCTTGAGGAGATATCTGACGAAATGAGTGCGAAAATTATTATTTCAAAATTAAATATAGATGAAAACCCAAAAGTTGCTAGTAAATATGGAGTTAAAGGTATTCCCACACTTATGTTGTTTAGGAATGGAGAAGTGGTCTCTACAAAAGTAGGTGCTTTACCAAAAGGAAAAATAGTTGAGTGGATCGAGTCGGTTATTTAATTTTGTAGCCAGTTATTTTAAGTATTTCTCCTACTAAGTAAAGTGAACCACTAGCAATAATCTTAGTTTTATTTAAATTCATTTTATTACTTATAATACTTAATGCATCGAAAAAATTTTTTGCTGTCAAAGAATCGATTCCTAGATTATTTTCAGAAATAGTTTTTAATTTTTTTGGCTCATGATAGTTACTGCTATTTGATATTGGGATGCAAATTAAGAGGTCAATTGATTCCTTGAAGTGTTTTAAGTAATCTATAAAATCTTTATTTTCTAGCATGCCAAAAATTAAAACAGTTTTACCAGTAATTTCGTTATCCAAAAATTTTATTGATTTAGAAAGGTATTCTCCAGAGCTTGCATTATGGCTACCATCTAACCATATTTTAACGTCTTTAAAATTTTTTTCTGGTAAATTGAGTGAAATTTTGTGTAATCGGCCTGGCCAGTAAGCTTGTTCAATTCCATTTTGTAAATTTTTAGTAGTTATTTTAAAAATTTCTTGTGTCATTGCACAAGCAGCAGCTTGTGCAGCGTTTGAGATTTGATGAAAACCAATAAGACTAGGCTTTGGTAATGATATTTTTTTTTCATTTAAATATAATTCTAAAGATCCATCTATATTTGCTTTAAAGTCCCAGTCTTTTCCATGAATAAAGAAATTAGTATTTTTCTCGATAGCAATTTTTTTTAATATTTCTATCACCGAATATGTTTGAGGTCCTATTAATACTTGCGAATATTCTTTAATTATCCCTCCTTTCTCGTAGGCGATTTTTTCTAAACTCTCACCAAGAAACTCAGCATGGTCAATTGAAATCGGTGTTATAGTTGATAAAAGTGGTTTATCAATAACATTGGTAGTGTCTAATCTTCCGCCTAACCCTACCTCTAAAAGTAAGATATCTCCTTTACTTCTAGAAAACGCTAGAAATGCTGCTGCAGTAGTTATTTCAAAAAATGAAATAGGTTCGTCTTTATTTAAAAAATCACATTCTTTTAGTACATCTATTAGAAAGTCATCATTTATATGACCATCTGGTAATCTGATTCTTTCATTAAAATTAATTAAATGTGGAGATGTGTATGCTTGCACTTTATAATTTGCACTTTCAAAAATACTTTTTAAAAAAGAAACAGTAGAACCTTTTCCATTAGTGCCCGCAACATGTATAATTGGTGGTAAATTTTTTTCAGGGTTGCCTAGTTTATTTAACAATAACCTAATTCTATCTAACGATAAGTCAATTTTTTTTGGGTATAGATTAGAAAATTTTTTTAAAAAATATTCAATAGTCAAATTTTTATCTACTCAAAAAGTATTATCAAATATCTTATTATTTCTGGTAATTAGTGTAATAACTTTACTCAGAATTTCTTTGAGCTGTCTCCTGTCAATCACCATATCAATCATTCCATTTTCTAATAGTTTTTCAGATTGTTGGAAATTTGCAGGAAGTTTTTCTCTTATTGTATTCTCTATAACTCTTGGCCCTGCAAAACCAATAAGAGCACCAGGTTCGGCTATAGAAATATCCCCTAACATAGCATATGAAGCAGTAACACCTCCAGTAGTAGGATGAGTAAGTATTGAAATGAAGGGAATTTTTTTTGCTTTTAAAGAATCAATTGCAATAATTGTTCTTGGCAGTTGCATAAGGGAAAGTATACCTTCTTGCATTCTTGCTCCGCCTGCTGCCGCGATTATAATTAATACGCAGTTATTTTTTATGCAATAGTTTGCAGCATTGACTATACTTTCACCTGTTCCCATGCCAAGTGACCCACCCATAAAAGCAAAGTTTTGTGAAGCAATAACAGTATTTATTTTATTTATTTTTCCATGTGCAAGTAATATAGACTCCTGCGCACCAGTTTTATTCCTATTTTCTTTTAGTCTATCAGTATATTTTTTTGTGTCTTTAAATTTCAAAGGGTCTGATATTACATTTGGATTTTCAATTAATTCATAGTTTCCATTATCAAAAAGAGAAGTAAAACGCTCTTTGGGAGAAATTTTATGATGCTGGTTACAATGATGGCAAACACCCAGGTTTTCCTTTAGATCTCTATGAAATAACATTTCCCCACAATTAGTGCACTTAGTCCATAAGTTTTCAGGTACATCCTTTTTTCCAACTATCGCCCTTATCTTAGGCTTTACAAAATTTGTTAACCAATTCATTGTTCTCTATTTCTTTTTTATTTATGTATTTCTTTTGAAAACTTATTTATAAAATCATTTATTATACTTAATTTTACATTATCAGCTATTCTTGAAGTATAAATTTCATTTATTTTTTCTACTATTATTGAACCAATAACAGTTGCTTCTGCACTTAGTGAAATTTTTCCAGCTTGTTCTGGGGTTTTTATACCAAAGCCAATTGCAATAGGTAGGTTAGTAGATTTTTTAATCCTACTTATTGTTCTGTTAATTACTTCTATGTCGGCTTGTTTAGAGCCTGTTATCCCACTTAATGATATGCAATAAACAAAACCAGATGATTGATTTAGTAATAAAGGCATTCTTTCATTTGTAGTAGTAGGAGCTACAAGTCTAATAAAGTCAATGCCTTTTTTCTTTGCAGGAATACAAAGTTCATTATCATGTTCATAAGGCAGGTCAACGATTATTAAGCCGTCAACTCCACTTTCTTTACATTCTGATAAAAATTTATCTATGCCAAAATTATATATTGGATTGAAATAACCCATTAATACCACTGGTGTTTTAATATTTTCTTTTCTAAAAATAGTGATCATTTCAAGAATTTTATTTATTGTAATGCCCTGCTTTAATGCTCTTAAGCTTGATGCTTGAATTATTTTACCATCTGCCATTGGGTCCGAAAAAGGCATTCCAATTTCAATAAGATCTGCTCCTGCTTTTGGGAGCAATCTAATGATATCAAGTGATATAGATATTGTAGGATCACCTGCTGTAATAAAAGGGATAAATCCTTTAGTATTCTTATAATTAAGTTCTCGAAAAGTTTCTGATATTCTTGAGCTCATAAAATTTTTTCCTTAATTTTTTCAGCTACTGTAAATATATCTTTATCACCTCTTCCACACATGTTCATAATTATTAAATGATCTTTATTTAATGTTGGAGCCAATTTTGATAAATATGCAAGAGCATGCGAGGGTTCGAGAGCAGGAATAATCCCCTCAATTTTGCAACACATTTGAAAGGCTTTCAATGCTTCATTATCATCTATTGAAACATATTTTACTCTTCCTATATCGTGAAGCCATGAATGCTCAGGTCCAATTCCTGGATAATCTAAACCAGCTGAAATTGAATGGGCATCTGATATCTGACCATCATCATCCTGAATTAAGTAAGTTCTATTTCCATGGAGAACCCCAGGCCTTCCTGCATTAAGAGATGATGCATGAAATTTCGTTTTTAACCCCTTACCACCTGCTTCAATACCAATAAGGCTTACCTTTTCATCATCTAAAAAAGGGTGAAAAAGGCCAATTGCA